>Ga0123354_10017885_pt1 | contig 11106 bp, 10 predicted proteins | sample TergutLab28metaG_2_FD_97872 | JGI IMG/M metagenome (GOLD analysis project Ga0123354, IMG submission 97872) | Labiotermes labralis P4 segment gut microbial communities from Petit-Saut dam, French Guiana - Lab288 P4 | ecosystem: Host-associated > Arthropoda: Insects > Digestive system > Gut ... | reverse complement strand
CGGGAGCTGGAAAATAAATTCAAGGAGTTAAAAGAATACGTAGAAGATGTTTTTAAGGATTACAACGACATCAACGAAGATACACGCATACAACTTGAGCTTCTTAATGAATCATTAGCGGAATTGCAAGCCAAAAAGAAAGCGCTTGATAAACCACGTAATCCGATCGGTTTTCATGCCATAGAAGAGCAACGGAAAAATAAGCCTTAAATTTGCGTTTTAAGATATTGTTTTCAAAGGATACCATATCGTTGACATCAACAAAATGATAATTTTCGTCAAAATGAAATTATTTGTCAGTAGAAATAAAAACGCCTAATATTCAGTATTGAAAATCAAGCGTTTACAATTTTGTTTTGTTGTCCTGCCAGGACTCGAACCCGGACAAGCGGAACCAGAATCCGATGTGCTACCATTACACCACAGGACACCGTTTTGAGACCGCAAAGGTATAAATTAATTTGGATTTATTTCTTATTTTTCCATTTTTTCTTGTCTTTCGGTTTCCGGTCTCCCTCTTCAATCTTATTTTTTCGTTTTTCGGAAGGCGATGGTTGAGCCGATTCTACAGAAATTCGTTGACCGAATGCTTTGATACCGTCTAAATTTTGTATCACCCGGTCTCTGTCGACTTCCCGCACTTCAAAAAAAGAAAAGTTTTTCATCAAATCGATTCGGCCGACTTCAATTTTTCGTCCTGGAATATTGTCGTTCAATAAGCCAATAACGGATTGCGGACGAATGCCGTCGTGCTTTCCTACGTTAAGAAACAAACGGGAAAATCCTTTTTCTGAAGTGCGTCCCGTCCCTTTGCCGTTACTGCCTCCTTTCCCGGATTTTTCTCTTTTTCTGTCGACTTCCTGCGGAATTGTTATCTCTTCAGCATTTTTGTAATAATCGATCAAGCGGTTAAATTCCAATGAAATCAGACGCTTGATAACGTCTTCCTTATCTAACCAATCCAATTTACGAAAAATCGACGGGATGATTCCCTGTATTTCTTCTTCATTCACTTTAACTTTTTCAATCTTATCGGCAAAACTGAAAAGTTGTTTTTCACAAATCTGTTTCCCGGATGGGATTACTCCTTCCTCAAACTTTTTGTTGATCGCTTTTTCGATTTCTTTGATTCTGTGCTTTTCTTTCAAATGAACGATTGCAACCGATATCCCTGTTTTTCCAACTCTTCCGGTACGTCCGCTCCGATGGGTATATAATTCCGCCTCATCGGGCAGACCATAATTAATGATGTGGGTTAAATCGTCTACATCCAATCCGCGTGCAGCCACATCGGTAGCCACTAACAACTGCGTATTTCCGAGTCGAAATTTTTGCATCACATAATCCCGTTGTGCCTGCGAGAGATCGCCATGCAACGAATCGGCATTGTATCCATCTTTAATCAAACTGTCGGCAATCTCTTGCGTTTCTTTTCGCGTACGGCAGAAAATGATTCCGTATATATTGGGATAATAATCAGCTATTCGTTTTAATACTAAATATTTATCTTTTGCATTAACCATATAATAGACGTGCCTTACATTTTGAGCGCCTTCATTTTTTCGTCCAATGATAATTTCTTTGGGCGAACGCATATAGTTCTTTGCAATCCGGGAAATACCGTCCGGCATGGTAGCGGAAAACAACAACATATTCCGGTCAGTCGGAATCGACGCTAAAATTTCATCAATACTTTCCGAAAATCCCATCGTCAGCATTTCATCGGCTTCGTCGAGTACGACATTCCGAACGAATTGCAGGTCAACCGTTCGTCTGTTAATTAAATCAATTAATCGTCCGGGAGTGGCTACAATGACATGGACGCCTCGCCGAAGCGCTTTGATTTGACTTTCAATGCTTGAACCGCCATACACCGGCAAAACTTTCAGATTATCTATATACTTGGAATAATCGTTCAGGTCATCGGCGATTTGTAAACACAATTCGCGGGTAGGGCAAAGAATGACTGCTTGGGGACGGAATTCATTGATCCTGATTTCCTGAAGAATGGGTAAGCCGAAAGCGGCTGTTTTTCCTGTTCCTGTTTGGGCTAATGCTATCACTTCGTTATTGTTGCCTAATAAATAAGGAATCACTTCCTCCTGAACTGGCATAGGGTATTCGTAACCCAATTCGCTAATTGCCCGGACAATAACCGGAGCAACGCCTAATTCTTCAAATGTTTTCAATATGATTATTTTATAATTAAAATCGTACAAAAGTACGCGTTATTTTTTATCTTAAGCCTAATAAAGCATTATTTCTTTCAGTTTCTCCCGTTTCTTAGCGGTTAATTTCAACTCGGTAGTGAAGTAATTATCGAAAGTACCGTATTCTTTTGTAATCTTGTCAAAGGAATAAGTAATTGTACCTTTGTGTACAAGTAGCAAAGCAGTGAATGTTTCCTGTACGTCCGGATCCTGCAAGAAAATATTTTCTTTAGTAAGATTGGAAAGATATGAAGTAAAATCTTTTTGTTCATTCGTTAGCATATAATCGCTGATGATTTGATCCGAATCGATATCTATGGCAGCTAAAATTAAAGCGGAAGCAATAGCGCTGCGATCGCTGCCAAAAGAATCGTAAACTAAAATCGGATAATTGCTTGCGTCCAAAAGAATATCGAACATCTTAATAAAATAGTCGGAATTGTTTTCCAACAAAAAAGAAAATATATCCTGGGCAGATACTTTTACGTCGCCTGCTTTCATTTTTTTAGATAATATCCGGTCGGCAAAAGCAAAAGCAGTGGAAGGGTTTCCCCGTAACGGGAAATTATAAATCTGAGGCGTTAAGTATTTTGGAGGAAAGTCATGCCTTTCTCTGTCTGTTCGGAAATCAATGGTTGTTCGAATGCCCAGATTATTCAATCCCTTTGCATCCTCTAAGGTTGCTCTCGACAAGGAAGAAGAACGATACAGTTTTCCCCATCGGGTTTGTTGTCCTTTTGGAGTATAGTATCCGCCCAAGTCTCTAAAATTAAATAGACATTGCATGGGTATAACCCGTTCTGCCGTTATGACCGAGTAATTATTATTGAAAACCAATTTGAAATAGCTTCGTTTCGTGGTTTGAACAAAAAATATATCTTTAAAACCTTTACTGATTTCTGTTTCGGCTATAGGAGAAGACAAGTTGAATGAATCCGGCTGAGAAGATTCATAAATCTTTACCGTTCCATCCATCGGAGGAAAAATTTCCCACTTAATCACATAATTTCCCTGTGGTACGGTTTCGCATACCACTCGAATATCCGGTTTTTCTTGCGAACAGTGCGAAAAAAGGAATAGAGAAAGAACCGTTAATGTTACATTTCTAAGCATGAATGATGCTTTTGTTTCTAACTTTTTATGCAAAGATATATATAAAAGTATTTTTATTTGCAGAATTAAACATATTTAACGTAGAGTGAGAAAATAGGAGCCGCTTTATTATTTATTGTTAAAATAACAAAGCGGCTTTATTATAAAATTTAAGTTAGAATATAGCAGAAACAGGAATTTCTTTTTTAATACTTTGACGTAAAGAAATCAATGTTTCCGTTGAAATTACGCCAGGTATTTCCTGAATCTTACCATTTAATAGTTCCATAAAATGTTCGTTGTCGCGTGCATACATTTTTATCAACATGGTATAGGGGCCTGTTGTAAAATGACATTCAACGATTTCAGGTATTTTCTCAAATTCCGGAACTACATCTTTATACATTGAACCCCGTTCTAACTTAACTCCAATAAAAGTACAGGTATTGAAGCCTAAAACACGAGGGTTAACATGGTATCCGGAACCTACAATGACTTTCATCTCGAACATCTTTTGGACGCGTTGGTGAATGGCAGCTCTTGAAACATTACATACTTCGGCGACATCCTTGAATGGGATACGCGCGTTTTGGGAAATAATCTCCAAAATCTTCCGGTCTAACTTGTCAATTTTTTCCATGATTTTATTTGTTATTTTGTGGTTGGCGGAACATGCGGCGCACCAACTTTTTGGACAGGCATCACTGGTATTCCGGCTTTTCCGGCAGGCGCGGGTACGGCATGAGATACACCCAGTAGCTCTACCTCAAAAATGAGGGTGGCATACGGATCGATTTCCGGTCGTCTTCCTTTTTCGCCATAAGCCAAATCGTATGGTATATAAAGGATATATTTTGAACCGGTAGACATCAGTTGAATCCCTTCCGTCCAACCTTTTATGACCCGATTCAAAGGAAATACGGCTTTATCGTTTTTATCAAATTCTTTTCCGCTAATGGTAGTTCCTCTATATTTTACCGTTACGGTGTCTTCTGGAGCTGTCGGTTTGGGTCCCTTGCCTTCCGATATCACTTTGTACTGAAGTCCGCTCGGCAATGTTTTAACGCTGTCTTTCTTTGCATTATCATCTAAGAAAGCCTGATTTGACGTTTTATATTTTTCATTTACTTTTGATTGTATTGCTTCGGTTTTTGTCTGAGCGAATACTTGAGCGTCTTCTTTTTTTATGAGCAATTTTTTATTCTGCAATGCCGCCATGAAGCCTGCTAATAATTGCGTTTTATTCAACGAGTGAGTTGAATCGGCGCCAAATACATTTTCATTTATACCGGTGAACATATCTACAGCGAGTTGCTTTCCTGCCGCTTCACCTTCCATACGGGCAATCGCTTTTTTGTCATTCTTGTTTATTTTAGAACCCTCTAAAAAACCTTTAATGAATTCCTCTTTAACGGCGGCATCACTTAAATTCACTCCTCTCTGTTGTAAATACTGATCCAATCCTCCTTCAGTGATTTGAATTCCAATTGCGTAAGAAAGCGAATCAATATCAGTCTTTAAATTTGCTTGCGGGGCTTGAGCCGAACAAGAAAAGAACGATACCATACAAACTGCTGTCAAACAAAAAACAGCAAAGAACATTAATTTTTTCATTGAATTTACTTTTACTTTTAATTTATATTTATACTTATAATAATTATGCTATTTCCTTATGTTTATTGCACCTTTTTAGTTCTTGTTTTAAAATCTCTGCAAAAATACTATTTTTTGTAACAAAAATAATAAAAAGAATCTTTTTTTTTAATACTTTTGCAATCTTGAATAGATGTATTAATAAAAATTCATTTCTTTTATGAATAATTTGATTCGGATTTATTGTAAAAACACCAATACTTATCAAGATTTTGAAGCAGGCGTTTCTCTTCTTGAAATCTTTGACTCAATGAAAATTGAATTACCCCGTCCTTTGTCGGGAGCGCGTGTGAATAATATTTCCCGTTCCTTAACGTATCAATGTTATTCGCCGAAAGATATAGAATTTATTGATATAAGCGACCCGTCGGGAATGCGATCGTATGTTCGTTCGGTGTGTTGCATTTTATCGAAAGCGGTAAATGATCTTTTTCCGGAGGGTAAGTTATACATCGAATATCCTGTTTCAAAAGGTTATTATTGCGATTTGGATATTCCTGTCGAAGTTACGCCGCTGGTCGCGGAGAATCTAAAACAGCGAATGCTGGAAATTATTCGAGACGATTTGCCGTTCGAATCCTATTCGGGACACACCAAGGATGTTGTTGCGCTTTTCCGGGAGCATAATATGGAAGATAAAGCCTTATTGTTGGAATCGATTGGGAAAATCTACAGTCGCTACCATGTGCTGGGTTCTCATATCGATTATTATTATGGGGCTTTATTGCCCAGCGCCCGTTTTATTCATCTGTTCGGATTAGAAAAATATGGAAAAGGATTGTTGCTTCGCATTCCGAACATGCAAAAGCCGGATGAGCTGCAACCGCTTGTACAGCAAGATAAAATGATGGCGGTCTTCAACGAATACCTGACCTATCAAAAAGCCATACAAATGCGGAATGTCGGAGATTTGAATTTTGCCAATCGACAAGGAAACATATCCGATGTGGTGAAAGTTTCCGAAGCGCTTCAAGAGCGGAAGATTTCCCAAATTGCAGATGAAATTACCTGCCGCTTTCAAAACGGCGTTCGTATTATTCTTATTTCCGGACCTTCCTCAGCAGGCAAAACGACTTTTTGCAAACGGCTTCAAATTGAATTAATGGTTAATACCCTGCGGCCGATCGGCATTTCGTTGGACGATTATTATGTGAATCGCATAGATACGCCTCGCGACGAAACCGGCGAATATGATTACGAGTCGCTTTATGCGATTGATTTAAAGACTTTTAATGAAGATTTAAAAAGAATATTGAAGGGAGAAGAAGTCGCCCTTCCGACTTATGATTTTACGCGTGGCGAACGCGTATATAAAGGGAATACCATCCAACTGAAAGAAAATTCAGTATTGGTTATGGAGGGCATTCATGCTTTAAATCCGGCGCTTTTGCCGGAAATCGATTCATCCAGAACCTATAAGATTTATGTTTCGGCATTGACTACCATTTCGCTCGACAACCACAACTGGATTCCAACTACCGATAATCGGCTGCTACGCAGAATAGTACGGGATTTTCAATTTCGAAATTATTCCGCAAAGGAAACCATTGCCCGTTGGGCGAGCGTCAGAAGAGGCGAAGATACATGGATTTTTCCTTATCAGGAAGAAGCCGACGCCATGTTCAATTCTGCCATGATTTATGAATTTGCCGCATTAAGACGTTCCGCCGAACCCATTTTATCACAGGTATCACCTGTTGATCCCGAATATTCGGAAGCCTATCGCCTGTTGAAATTCCTTTATTATTTCAACTATATTGATGTCGAAGAATTACCTAATACTTCGTTATTAAGGGAGTTCCTGGGAGGAAGCAGTTTTCGTTATTGAAAAACTAAATTTTAAACATTTCTAGTATACACACAAAAAAAATTATCATGAAAAGAGAACAAAAAGCATTTTCTCGAAGAGAATTTTTAAGCTTATCCGCTTTAGGATTAGCAAGTTTAACTGTTTTGCCAAGTTGGTCGATTGATGGAGTCCGCATAGCTCCAAGCGATCGAGTGGTAGTGGGATTTATCGGTTTAGGCAGGCAGGGACTTTCGGATTTCCAAAGTCTTTCAAATTGTCCCGGAGTTCAGGTAATTGCCTGCAGTGACGTTGATTCAATGAAAAGGGATCGTTTCTGCAAAGCGGTTTCTAATTGGCAAAAGTCCGCCAATATAAACGGACGATGCCAGGGTTATGAATTTTACGAAGATTTGCTTGCACGGAAAGACATTGATGCGGTATCCATTGCCACTCCTGACCACTGGCATGCGCTGACTACTATCAATGCTTGTCAAGCTAATAAAGACGTATATTGTCAAAAACCGCTCTCCTATACGATTGCGGAAAGTTTGTCGATGGTAAAAGCAGTGCGCAATAACAAACGTGTTTTACAAGTCGGAAGCCAGCAGCGTTCGGACAAAGAATTCCAGAAAGCCATTTTTTTAGTTCGTAGCGGCGCTATAGGACATATCGATAAAGTTTATGCCCGTGTCGGGGACCCTCCTACTCCTTTCAATTTGCCGGAAGCTCCGATACCTGAAAATTTGAATTTTAATCAATGGATGGGTCCATTGAATGATCCGAAAATACATTATCATCCGAATATTTGTCCGCCGCTTTCCTTGCCTGATTTAAAAGAAATCACCGACTGGGGAGCGTGGAGGTGGTATAGGGAAACCGGAAACGGCTATACTTCCGATTGGGGAGCGCACATGTTCGATATTGCTCAGGCCGCTTTGGGAATGGATGGCTCCGGTCCTGTGGAATTTATTCCGAAAGGCTACGAAGGAACTAAATACAATACAATGAAATATGCCAATGGTGTCGTGATGACCGAGCAGCCTTTCCGCGACGATAAACCGGACGATAAGGGAATATGTTTTATCGGAGATAAAGGTTGGTTAAGAGTGGCGCGCGGATACATCGATTGTTCCGATCCTTCTCTCTTGGATAAATCCGAAACAATGGTTCAATCCGGCGTAAATGAGAAAAACGCCAGTCACGCGCAAAATTTCGTCGATTGCGTGAGATCGCGCCAAAATCCGGTTGCTCCGGTAGAAGTGGGTTGCAGCACAAGCATCTTGTGTTGTTTGGTTAATATGGCATACGAATTGCAGCGACCTGTAAAATGGAACCCTGCAACCACAAGTTTTGTAAACGATAAAGAAGCCGAAGCTCACCGTTTATATTGGTATCAATACAGAAATCCTTACAGCTTACCCTATTGGGGATGAAATGAATTATAAATTATGAAACTGAATAAATCATTTGCAGCTCTTTTATTTTCGGGAGCTATATTTTTCCTGTTGTCTTCTTCTTGCGTTTATTCTCAAGGAGTGGAAGCATTGAAAGGGAAAAAAGTTTTATACGTGTATGGAGGATGGGAAGGACACCAACCTAAAGAATGCCGCGATGTCTTTGTGCCCTGGCTGAAATCAGCCGGCGCAGATGTTGTTGAATATGAAAATTTGAGCTGTTATAAAGACTCTGTTCTAATGAGCAAAATCGATCTGATCATTCAATCATGGACTATGGGAAATATAGATCAGGAAGAAGAAAAGGGATTGCTGGATGCCGTTAAACGGGGAGTCGGTTTAGCCGGTTGGCATGGCGGTATCGGAGATTCGTTTCGATCAAGCGTTGATTTTCAGTTTATGGTAGGCGGACAATGGGTTGCTCATCCGGGTGGAATAATTCCTTATGAAGTTAATATTACGAACAAAGAAGACACTGTTACCAAAGGATTGAAAGATTTCCGGATGAATTCGGAACAATACTACATGCTTGTCGATCCGAATGTAAAAGTTTTAGCTACGACTACATTTAGCGGAGAGCATGCATTTTGGATCAAAGGCGCTGTAGTCCCCGTAGTATGGAAAAAAAATTACGGGAAAGGTCGCGTTTTTTATTCTTCGCTTGGTCATGCGGCAAAAGAATTCTATGATTTTCCCGAAGCGCTGGAAATCATGAAACGCGGTATCTGTTGGGCTGCTTTAAGTTTGTATGATAAATGAACGTATGGCGTAGGAAAAATAACAACAATTCAAAAAAATCATCATTCATCATTTATAATTCATAAATTTTTCTTACCTTTGCAAACCTTTTTTAGAATTGAAAACAGTTGGGCAAATTTGATTTATATAAATTTGATTTAAAAAGCATGCAACAAGATGTTCAAACCTGTGAATATTTGTTGGATAATCAGTTTTTTACCAATATTGGAGGAGAAGATATTCAAAAAGGTAAAATCAATACGCGACTAACGATTTCTAAGAAAGGAAATGCATTTGATTTTTCTTTTACCTTTAATGGAATCGTGAGTGTCCCTTGCGATCGTTGCTTGGATGATATGGATTTGCCCATTGAAACATCCGCTCATTTAATCGTTAAATTAGGGAAAGATTATTCGGAAGAAAGCGATGAAATTGTTATTATCCCGGAAAGTGAAGGAGTGATTAATTTGGCGTGGTTTCTATACGAATTTGTTGCATTGGCTATTCCAATCAAGCACGTTCATGCTCCGGGAAAATGCAACAAGCAAATGACTTCCAAACTGAAAAAGCATTTGACTAAGTCAAGCGACGATGATCAGCTTTTTGAATCGGACGATTCGGAGGATATGATCATTGGCGATAACGATTCAACCGAAGAAAAGACAGACCCGCGATGGGATGTACTTAAAGGATTAAGAGAAGACTAAATAATAATATTTTAACAGAATAAAAATGGCACATCCTAAACGAAGAACAGGAAAAACGAGAAGAGACAAAAGAAGAACGCACGATACGGCGAAACTTCCTCAGATAGCTCTTGACCCGACCACCGGAGAATATCATCTGTATCACCGGGCGCATTGGTATGAAGGAAAATTATATTATAAAGGAAAGGTTATCGTTGATAAAGCAGCAAAAGTTTAATAATAAAACATTTACAAATGAGAAGGCCCTAAAGGGAGGATGAATAATCGTCTTTTTAGGGATTTTTTCTATTATATCCAAAATATGAACAAAATAAACGCAGTTATCACAGGTGTAGGAGCATACGTTCCTCAGTATATATTAACAAATGATGAAATTTCAACGCTGGTTGAAACATCCGACGAGTGGATTGTCAAACGGATTGGCGTAAAAGAACGCAGAATATTAAAACCGGAAGAGGGGAGGGGAGTTACTTATTTGGCAGAAAAGGCGATAGCCGATTTGAAGAGCAGAAAAGATTTCGACCCATTAGAAATTGACGTAATAATTTTTGCAACCTCCACTTCCGATTATGTACTTCCTAATTCGTCATCGTTGATTGCTTATAAAACCGGAATGACCAATGCATTCGGCTTTGATTTATGCGCAGCGTGCAGTGGGTGTATTTTTGCGTTGGATACTGCAAAAGCGTTTATTACTTCGGGAAGATACAAAAAGGTGATGGTTCTCTCAGGAGACGTATTATCAACGGTTACTGACTATATGGACAGGAATACCTGCCCTATTTTTTCGGACAGTTGCGGCGCCATTTTATTGGAAGCAACAACGGAGGATGTCGGTATTGTCGATTCTTCCCTGCATTCCGATGGCGACAGTCTGGAAGCTTTACACATGTATGGCGGCGGTTCGGTGAATCCTGCAAGTCATGAAACCGTTGATCAACGAATGCATTACATTTGGCAAGACGGAAAAGTGGTATTCAAGCGTGCTGTAACCGGTATAAGCGATGCCTGTTCAGAAGTAATGGAAAAGCATCATTTGTCGAACGGCGACATTGCATGGTTCGTTCCTCATCAGGCGAATATTCGCATAATCAATGCTATAGCAGAACGATTGGAGATTCCTATCAGTAAAGTAGCTATCAATATTGAAAAATACGGCAACTCAAGCGCCGGAACGATTCCGCTTTGTTTGAAAGAATGGGAACCCCTATTCCGCAAAGGCGACAATATTATTCTTGGGGCTTTTGGAGCCGGCTTCACTTGGGGAGCCACTTATCTGAAATGGGGATATGATCCGGCATAAATCAGGGTTTGTAAATATCGTCGGAAATCCGAATGTGGGAAAATCGACGCTGATGAACGGATTGGTGGGAGAACGGATTTCCATCATTACGTCAAAGGCGCAGACTACACGCCATCGAATTATGGGCATTGTCAACACCGATGATATGCAAATTGTCTAT
>Ga0123354_10017884_pt1 | contig 11106 bp, 12 predicted proteins | sample TergutLab28metaG_2_FD_97872 | JGI IMG/M metagenome (GOLD analysis project Ga0123354, IMG submission 97872) | Labiotermes labralis P4 segment gut microbial communities from Petit-Saut dam, French Guiana - Lab288 P4 | ecosystem: Host-associated > Arthropoda: Insects > Digestive system > Gut ... | reverse complement strand
TACACACTATACCAGAGGCTGACTGTACAGGAAAAATGAACTCCTGATGATGAGCTTCCCGAAAGCTCGAAACATGTAGAGAATGAATGACGACTACCCCTGAAAATAAAGGATAGTCCACAAATGTCATCGTGTTGGTTATTTTTTGAAACAGTTATAATGATGCAGGGAACAATGAATGTAAAAAAAAAAAAAAAAATTCAGGATTTTTGGTCTATGGGTTGATGTCCAAACCTGTGACCTGTTGAGTATGAAGCAGATATGCTGTCCACTTGCTGCAATGTTCAGTAAGAATGCATGATCTCCACTGACCTTGACAAAGACAAAAATCCCTCAAAGTGGAATGCAAGTCCATGCCAGCATAATGTTGTATGGACTGATGGTCCTATACATATTACATTACTTTATCCTTGATTATAAAACTAGTTGCACCCATGTGAATAATTTGCACATAAAAAGAGTAAAATATTTAATAAACAAAAATTACAACACCCTAGTCTTAATGAGAATTAAAAATTATACTTTACAGTGTTTGATGGTGGGTAACTTCTTTAGATCAACGGATCAGAAGCAAGGTGTGAATAGGAAACAAAGCTTTGTGGTATGTGCAAGTAAGAAACAAGACATTAAAAAATTTACTGTCCTACCTCAAGCAGAGGGTGGAGGAATAAATGAAATATGTTAGCTTCTCTTGGCCTCTGCTTGAGGCAGATCTGTTGGTTTTTTTGAGAAGGAATTAACAGGAACAAAGGAGATTGCCATCATTGTTGAATCATAAGCTTTCTGAAAAATATCTGTCTCGAAAAAATCTGTGTGGTGATTTAGTAGATCATGATGTCACAAACAAACCGTCCTCTCTTAATATCGATGATTTTTAGCTGGTGCCTAGAATCCCAACAAGTTTTTTGTGTATTTTATGTAGGTTGGCGAGAAGGCTGTTCGGTCTGCATTAAACCTGTCAAAAACAGTCACACTAAATGAGATGAAAGAAAAGATGGAAGACATATACCAAAACAAAGAAAGAGGAAGAGCAATCATTGACAGCTCATACAAGAGATTGCTGGACAAGGTTACCAACAAAATAAACCAGTATGTATAAAGGAAATATTGTTTTTTAGTTTGGGCATAAACCATCAAAGTGATATGTATTTTAACAAAGTACCTTCACAAATAATGCATATAATTGGTGTGGTTGTCTCCCTCAATGATTGTGAACAGCCTGAAAATGGCTTAAATTTAGATGAAACATGTAGCTGTAATTATGGTTTTTATGATAAATCGTTGTTGGAAAATGTTTACACTGGCCCTCTTCTGTCTCGTGACTGCTGTGCCCAGTGACATCAAACATACTGATGTATTTTAGTATTAAAATCAAAAAGGACCTTGTTTTTGCCTGCACATGTAAGAGCTTAAGTTGTTCATTTGCATGCTGTGAAGATGTATGGGGGAGTAGAGGTTCTTAACCATGACACTAGATGGAGGTGAGTGGTCGGTTTCATGCCACAGGTGCTTTACCTCCATGGTAAGCACACTGCCCATCGAATTGGAGGCTGGATGGGCCTCTGGGCCAGTCTGGATGTTTTGGAGAAGACTAATCTTTTGCCCATCCTGGGAATTGCACATCAGATAGTCCAGCCCACAGTCAGCTACTGTACCAATTGTGCTCTTCTAGCTTCTGTCTGTGTGTCTAAATTTTTGCATTTTGACTTACACTAATCAAAATTTATATCTTGTATGGAGCATGTGGGGATCTCGGTGGCACAGTGGTTAAGAGACTGTGCTACAGATCAGAAGGTCGCTGGTTCGATCGCAGATGATGTCATTGGAATTTTTCATTGACATAATCCTTCCGATCCTACGATGGCCCTGGGGTCGACTCAGCCTCTAACAGAAATGAGTACCAGGAGTATTTCCTGGTGGTAAAGGTGGCCGGTGCATAAGGCTGACAACCTTACCACCATCCTGTGCCATTGTCATGTAATCTGGGAACCTTAACTTACTGGAACCCTCTGGGCCACTCCAGGCCTGTAACAGGACCGCTTTACCTTTTTTTATGGAGCATGTAGTTTGTGGATAAGCATGATAATTTAAAGCCTGTAAATTCAAAAGTGCCCATGGGTTTTAAAAGAAAATCTTCACCTAAATGTGTTATGTATGATAACATTTTGCAGAAATAAAGTACTTAATATGTTCCCAACAGTGCTTGCATTCCTGGTGGTCTTCTGAAACATTTCCCTCACAACAACTTGCAACTTATGATTCAGTCTGGTGCCAAAGGCTCATCTGTAAATGCTATGCAGATCTCTGGTCTGCTGGGACAGATAGAGCTAGAAGGCAGACGGCCAGCACACATGGTGTCTGGGAAGCCATTACCAAGCTTCTGTCGATATGACACCACTCCAAGAGCTGGAGGTTTTGTTGAGGGACGGTTCATGACTGGCATAAAGCCACAGGAATTCTATTACCATTGCATGGCAGGCAGGGAGGTAAGAGTAACATATTTCTGAGTGTGCAGTTGCAGTGAATCATCCACATACCAATGTCTGTTATTAATGTGATCTTGTATAATGCAGTGTTCTGTCTTCAGAAATTTTCTAAGGGACTGAACAATGTTAATGTCTTTAGTAGGAAAATGTCATAAAAGCAATCCATTGAAAAACATTAGGTCCATGCCATGTTTGCACACTGCTTGTTTGAAGCACTTTATGAAATGGAAAAACACTGAAATAGCATGTTTCCTTTCAATTCATACACACCTCTACCTACAATTTAAAGTTATGCAATTTCAGGCTTTTGTAATTTTCCACAAAATAATATTATGGTAAATGAAATTTTGTTGTTATTATAATTCAGGTACATGCAGTTTCTCATAGTGAATGTTTATTTTCTGTGTTTACAGTATACTTCATGTGTGTGTGAGAGAGAGTGTGTGTGTGTGCAATCTGTGTGTGTTGGTGCTTGTGTATGCACATGTTTATACGCTTGTTTTTGTGAGTGCGTGCGCACATGCGATGTGTGTTTGTGACTGCGCACATGTGCTTGTGTGTGTGTGCGTGCGTACATGTGTGTATGTGTGCGTGTGCATGTCTCTGGTTTACCATGTACTCAGTTCCAGCTTGTGCAAGGTTTGATGACTGGCATGTGACCTTTGTGAAGCTAGGTTGTCTGTGTGTATTAATAATACATGAAATTGTGATTGCATGCATTATGTTGGAAACCTGACTTATTTGAAGAAGCCATCTAAATTATAAACATCAAAATGAAAAGTTTTTGCTGTACATACCATGAAGGCATATAGGAACACTGGAGATAGACTTCTACTCATTCTTAACCTTGGTATTAGATGGAGGTGAGTGGTTATTCTCATGTCCTGGCTGCTCTACTCCTGGGGAAATAGTTGCTGGTGACCACTACATGGGTGGCTGGGCAAGTCACACAGCCATTCTGGATGTCTTGAAGAAGATAAATGTATACAGTCTTAGGGTGTGGAAACCTGAATTGAAGAGACCACTTAGCAAACAGAGACCTAGATGGGAGGATAATATTAAAATGGATGTAAAAGAGATAGGATTGCATGGCATGGACTGGATTTACCTGGCTCAGAATAGGGACAGGTGATGTGCTCTTGTGAACACAGAAATGTGCTTTTAGGTTCCATGAAATGTGGGAAGTTACTGACTGGCTGGAATCTGTTAGCTTCTCAAGATGGCCCCTGTTCCATGAAGTTAGTTATGCCCATGGCTGATGTATTAAGTTGTCATTGGCAATAAATATTGTCCATTACTTGTTCGCAGGGTTTGATTGATACAGCTGTTAAAACAAGTAGGAGTGGGTATCTTCAACGATGCTTAGTTAAACACTTGGAAGGCTTAGTGGTGTGCTACGATTTGTCTGTGAGGGACAGTGATGGCAGTGTTGTTCAGGTAACTCAGTAACACCATTTGACACAGCTCTGTGGGCCACTAGTATGGAAGCTATGTTTGAGGTGCTGTAGTTGTATGTCTGAAAGGATTTGTACATATTCCCTTATTCAAGGGCATTTATGTGGTGAATATTTTGAAAAGTGGTCAAAAATTTGTTATCATTTTACAAACTATACCATTCATTTGGACACATACAAGCAGAATTCCTTTAATTTCACACTGTGAAGAAAAAATTATGTTGTTGTAAAGGTGATCAGAAATGTCTCCCTCACTTTCATTCTGGTATTCATATTTTTTTTATGTTGGTTGCTGTTGTATTGTATGGGAGAGATCAGAACCAATTTCCACCTATTCAATCTTTGTTTATTGACCACACTGAATCAGGCCTGAAATTGATGTGTGTGATATGTGACACTGTTTATCTGATTGAGGTCTGTTTTGTCTAATTGAGTCATGTGGTTCGTAATTATTATATTATCTTCTAATTTCATAATAATTTTCCAGTTTCTTTAAACACCTCAGAATTTGTGGTGCTGTTTACAGCAGTATACCAACGTATTGCTATAGTGAGTTTTGTTGGTACATTTTAGTAAGAGCTGTCAGTAATAATGAAAATTTGTTCACTTGGGGCACAGTTTTCTTTAGGTATGTACGGATAATATCAGCACACACTGTTTGGGTTGAAACATGAGCTGTATGCACATTATGAAAGGAAGTTAACTGCTTGCATAGGCTTTCTGAATTGTTGATATTTCATAAATGTTCTAACTTATTGTTGTTTGTCCACACATTTAGTACCAGATATTTTGTTGTACTATATGTCACTTTTGTTACTGAGATGTGATTGTTTTGCATAAACAATTTCTTGCTGAAGGTGGTATGACAATTGTGAGTTATGTAATAATTTTTCTTTTATATCTTATTTTGAATAGTTCTGCTATGGAGAGGATGGAAGAGATGTTACGAAAGCCCAATTCCTGAAGAAGAGACAAATCCCTTTCCTTGCTGAAAATTGTGAAGCAATAAAACAGTTTCCTTTGGAAATGTTGCAAGATGATGAAACTGCAGCCTGCATAGCCAAGTACAAACAGAAGGTATGTGCAGAATAATTCCTTTAATCGGATGTTTGACAATCCAAAGGTGGTGATAATCTGACATAGGAGGAGAGTAGTCTCAGGACTGGAAGTTCTGCTTTTTTTTTTTTTTTACCAGAGAAGAGCGTCATAACTGAAACAGGCAGATCTCAGGTACATGTTCAAAAAGTTGTGTAAGATTGTCTTTACATCAACTGTAGTGGTATCTTCTGACCCATTGTCTCCTACTGCATGAACTTCATCAATTATGAAGATTCCAGAAAAAACAGAATAGGATGCTGGTGATACTGAACACCAGCAGCTGAAGGAGATATCCAAATTAAATTCCCCTTTGATTAGTTGTACAGCCTAAGTGCAGGTGCAGTGACAAAAACTTACTGTATGAACTTAGACCAGTGTAAGTACTGTCTGATATTCTGAAATACTCCATAATATGGCACCTGTCTGGTCTCATTAGTGTAAGATTAATGGAATTTTGCTGTAGTCGATTTGAACATGATAAAATATTAGTGTGCACTGAAGTGAATAAGCGTATGTTGTGATGACTGCATGATTTGCTAATGTCTGAGCTGTCCTAGCCGAGATTCAACCGAAATGATGGACTCATTTTATTTTTCCAGATTAGGAAATGGAAGAAGAGGAATGGAAGCCCCTTTAAGAAGAATAGAGTAACTCCTTTTACCATGTTTTCTGTTGATGTAAGGGAGTCAGGTTTGAAAAAGTCAAAGAAACTGAACAAGAAGACTGGTAGAACTAAGCGTGCTGATGAAACCTGCAATCTTTGGATAAATGCTGATTCTGAGACACTTAAAAGGTTAGTGTGGGTTTGATTTGGTGGACTGGTCTGTGGGGACTGGTATCACTTTGAATAGGAGACTGACATAGATGCTTCGGACAGTGTATAGCAGATGCTGAGGACCTGAGTCCGGGATGTTTCATTAGCAACACAGGCTGAAGGAGAGCCTTAACTCATTAGAAGATGCCAACATCATCATGGCATGGGGACAGTATGGAAGAGGTGGGGGAGTTGTGTGCCATAATTGTTGTAAGGTGGCAGGAGTAATTGCAGAGAAAGTAGAGTTATGGTTCATAGCCTTGTCATCATTGTCATAATCACCACCACCGCTACCACTATCTCGTGGCAGGGGCTTGGGCAGGGGCAAATTTTCTGCTTTTCCACAGCCACCAGACCGGCTGTGGGGCCCATCTATATTCCTGTTCAGTGGTCACCAGGGGCTATTTCCCCTGGAATCAAGCAACCAGGGAGTGAGGCTGGCCACTTCAGCTTACTCCTGTGTATTTATTAATGATGTGGTGCTTTATTAGCGCAGAGACAACACTGCGTGTACCTTTTGTGGGTTGTTGCACCAAGAAGGCAATGGAGGTTTAAGTAGCATGAGGAAATTCCGTTGCCAGAGGTCACACTTGTGGCAGTTTCCAGAAGTGTTGCAAACATCTGTGCAGATGCTGACAGAAGTGTATAGCCATTGAAGGACAGTATTTTGGAGGCAAAATCATCCAAGGGGTATCTGGATACTTCTGGATTTAAAGCAAGGCTACTGTGCTAGTTGCTGCTGTATGAAGTGTTTTTTTTTTTTTTTACATTTTTCATAGTAGGGTTGTTCTCTATGTGCCTATAATTTTTGTCATATTCTCTGGCGGTGAATGTTTATTACACTTAATGCAGTCTTGGCGGTATGGTACTTCTGTTTGTCCAACTGCAGAAGCATCTGATTGTCAACATATTACAGCAAGTAAGTAAAAGGCAGTGTCTTTATTTGAATTGTTTGGTGCCTATCATCAAGTGTACCCATCATCCAGTGTGATGCTCAGTACTCCAAACATCAGGTATAGATAATGGCATTTAATGGCATTCTTTATGTAGCTCTTATTTAAATTCTGGTCTCCTGAACATCACATTGCACATTTATTTCTGGTGCCTAATGGTTAAGTATGGGTGGTCCTTGAGATTTGTACCTATGACTTTTACATAGTCTACACATTTGTACATTACATAGTGACACCTATCAACTGGTTTTATATACTGAATCTGGACTTTTGTACATCCGCTGATGAACATGCCTGTCAACCAACAGTTCATTTTCAGCAGTATCACCATCTTAGTCTATACACCAATGTTTCTTTTTGCAGTTATTTGAACATTTTATTTTGTTCAGCCCTTATGGTTTATTAAAAATGAGTGGCAGTAGAAAAATGAAAGGGCTGGTGCTAATGGTAAGGGGTGTAGGTTTCATAAACTTAATATGGTTGAGATGAAGTTAGAAATCATTAGGTATGCCAAAGGTGGCAAATCTTTCAGCTTCAGTTGGACACTTGCTGGACTTAAGCCAGTTAACTGTATGTTCAGTTGTGGAGGAAAAGAACATAGTTAAAGAACACATATGAAATGGCGGAAATATGTCATTGAAGACTGTGTCTAAAAGGAAAGGTGTAGTTATGGATGAAATGGAGGGATTACTTTAGAACATTAATTTTCTTCTATATAATTGACATATTTCCTTTGTTTTTAATATTTCAAACAGTCATGTGTACACTGTATAACACTCATGGGCAAACAGTCTGAAAGTTTGTGCCATAATACAGATTTTATAATACTTTTAGTTCTCTGGAAATGAAACTCCCTTTATAACATATCAGTCTATTCAACTTTCATACATCTTTTCCAGGAAAATGCTGTGTATGAAATTAGGGGGCTACCTGTAACATTTAAGTATCCACTGCATAGAAATTCTTAAAAGAATGAATTATATTATTGATTGTTTTGTAATATATACCAACATGTCTGCTTCCATGACAAGTGAAGAAATATAGGGATATGTGGCATGTTAGTCAAGATAATTTTAATGTTCTGCCCTTCAGTAACATGCAATGAATATCCTTCACAGGAGGGTTAATGTTGAGTTAACTTTCAACAAGGGGGATTACTTCAGTCCTAAAGGTTGAAGAGGCAGTGCTGCTGAAGTTCTGGTGTCCATCTTCAGGATTTTAGGTGTCTTGAAAGACTGCAATATAAATTTTAAAAATGCAGTTAGAAGCAAACTTGGGTAGTAACTGCAATCTCTGCTTTCAGATACAAACACTTGGGTCATAAGTGTCCTGATCCTGTCACTGCAAATTTTCGTAGTTACTGTGACCTTGGAGCTCTCACAGAGCAACTGGAACAGCTTATGAGTGATTTTTTAAAAAGAAGACGACCTAAAATGAAGTCTGAGTTCCGTGAAATGATGCATATCAAATCAATGCAGTCTCATTCACATCCTGGAGAGCCTGTTGGCCTGCTGGCAGCTCAGGTAAGCTAACCTGCTCTCGCTTGTGTAATCAATTGAATTTGTCATCTGTTCAGAGTATGAACCTCCAGTTCATGTGGCTCTCTACTGGTAGAGCTGGACAAAAATTCTCTTTGGCAGCAGTTTCTTACTTGGCTGGATTTAAGAGAGGTGAAGATGCAAAATACTGGAGAAATTGACATAATATGGAATGTGGCAGTCTGTACCTTTCGCCATATGTTATTAGGATGGTTAAATCAAGAGGGATGAGAAGGAAGGGTATTGGTGAAACAGTAAGTGTATGCACAATGTTGGATGAAGAATGTCAAGGGATGAGCCTGCTTGGGAGTACAGACATAGATGGGAGGATAATATTAAAATAAATCTTAAATAAATTGTTGCATTGCAGGTTTATGTGTTGATTCTATTTCATACTGTCCTGCATTAGGTTATATTTCTTAAACTGCCAATTATTGCTGTTCAGAAGACATTATTTTGCTGTAATTTTTTAGATTTTCACTGTTATGAATTAATAAGTAACTGATTGGTGGTTTTGAAGTTGGTGAATGTGATTATGTATAGCAGATTATGTTAGAATTAGTTATATCTGATGTTCTTATGTTTTATTCCATTGCTGCTTACAGCATTGCCTAACACTTTCATAATACACAGTTCTAAAATGTGCATTCATGTCAGAGGCATGCACTTTGAATAGTTATTATAACATGTTTTATTGTTAAATAACACTCATTTTATTCCTACATTGATGCTTTTGTTTACATTAAAACTGGCATGACATTTTATACTTTCTGATTTGTACCCCTGTCAGCAGGAGTATGTACTTACAATCACTTGATTAATGTACCTGTAAGGTTTGGCCGATAAATTAATAAATTTATTTATGATATGACAGAATGTTTGCTTTAGTGTGATTAAAATAACTCAAAATCATGTTGAATTGTGGTCTGTAATAGCATAGAATATCAGTGCTGCCAATATATGTATGAAGCAGAACAGGGGATATGCTGTTTACACTGCTAATAGAAGTCTTGTAAGAGTCAGGTTATGTAAAGCACTGTTAAAGTTCCCATACTGTGTGGCAGTAGATTTTGGTTAGATGAAATGTTTGGATTTATAAAATAATCGTTGTTGAGGACTGGATACCAAATTATTGATAAAGTCTGTGCTGAGTGATTTGGGCAAATAGTTTTGAACATGCAAATTATTTGAACCATGTAACTTTTGCTGTAGTACTGAATGATAAATTGTTTATCTGTTTTATGATATTTATTTGTCAGTCAATTGGAGAGCCATCCACTCAAATGACTCTCAACACATTCCACTTCGCTGGTCGAGGTGAGATGAACGTTACACTTGGTATACCTCGATTGCGCGAACTACTTATGACTGCTTCAAAGGTCATCAAGACTCCAAACATGGACATTCCATTTCACCCAGACGTACCTCATTTAGAGACCAGGGCTGAACAGCTGAAACTGAAATTATGCAGAGTAACAATGTCTGATGTGTTGCAGTATGTTGAAGTGAGAGATAAGCTGCAGATAAGGCCTTCCAGGTAATAGATGTTTACATTTGTGCCCCCATACATGTTTTGAAAATAAAGCAAATATAAGTAGTGACAGGTGATATTATGTTTGTAATATTTAAATTTAAATGGAATTTTGAGAGCTAATGGTCAAAGATATGACTTAACATATCCTTATCTACTCTGAACAGCTTTGCAATATAAAACAACATTTACACAATAAAACTGCAATTTAGTTCTAGAAACATGTGAATGTGAGGAGGGTACTTTGATATGACAATGTGGCTGTTACATGGTACAGAATAATTGGTTGTTGTGAGTTCAGTTAAATCTGTCAGTGATGTGATAGTTGTGCATGGGTGTGTATTTCCAGAATGTTCATATGTGACAGTTATTAGTCTGCTTTATGTAGCAGATGGAAATGTAATTAGTTGTTTGAGTGTTTTGCAATTTGGCAGCATTTCTGATATTAAAAAAAGATTAGAAATTATAGTAAAATCTGAATCTAACAAATCCCTGTATGACAAATGCTTGTACTTAGTACCAAAATGTTATGGTTATGATTTGTTTCTATATGGTATATTTATATAGACTGAAGTTTCCTTTGTAAGAGATCCCATCTGAAAATATCCAAGCCCGTTATGTGGTAATGAAAATGTTGAGTCATGTTGTGATGAAGTACAGCCAAAGGTAAAGTTGTCCCTGTGAATGCTATGGAGGCATACGGGGAGTGGAGGTATAGCTCTGCACATTTGTAGCCATGGCAGTAGATGGAGGTCAGTGGTTAGCTTAATGCTGTGGTTTCTAGACTCTTGTGTAAAGAGCTCCCAATATGATATTGAACAAGGGGCTAGGTGGGCCCTGAAGCTTGTCTGTTTGTTTTGGAGAAGAGAAAAGTCTCTTGCCTTCATTGGGAGTTGAACCACAATTCTTCAGTATCGTTGCATACAGTATGTTGGTAAGTGATGTGTGACTGTTATGTAACCAGACTGATGCCTTTGTTCAGTAAGTGGCAACACTAACATTTTGGTTATATTTTTAATCATATGATTTATGATTCAGCAGTTTTGTGTTAAGTGTGTTATTTGGATTCAGTTTGTTTTGTGGATGCAGTAAGTGTTTTAGTGGCACTGTTTTTTTTTGAGGTGGGGGGGGGGGGGGGAGGTGGAGAAAAAAAGATAAAAAAATGGGGGGTAAAAATGTGGGAGGAAGAAGCTCTTTGTGAAAAAAAAGAAGAAGAGTGTTGGGTTTTTTTG
>Ga0123354_10017883_pt1 | contig 11107 bp, 6 predicted proteins | sample TergutLab28metaG_2_FD_97872 | JGI IMG/M metagenome (GOLD analysis project Ga0123354, IMG submission 97872) | Labiotermes labralis P4 segment gut microbial communities from Petit-Saut dam, French Guiana - Lab288 P4 | ecosystem: Host-associated > Arthropoda: Insects > Digestive system > Gut ... | reverse complement strand
TGTTTTGTCTTTTGCTAGCTTGATTAATTTTATTGTACGTGATATTAATACTTTGGAGGTTAGAAAATAAATTCTTCTTGCATCTGAGTATTCTTTCGGTGAACCCCCAAGCTCTCAGTCACAGGGTGCCAGGTTCAGTCTGTGTTTGTGTGTGGATGTGGTGCTTTCTTCACACAGGTGGAGTTCTTCTAGTGCGATGCAGACTTTAGGCATTTCTTCAGCCAAGCCTCTGTGTTTGTCTTGCAGGTGGGTGGGAGGGACTGTCTTAGGCAACATACAGTGTGCATCCTTACCCTTTGTCTCTACTTTTATTGCTTTGGTTCACAGCTCCCAGTGCTATTAGTTGCCTCCAGCCTTGATCAATATGGCCACCCTGTGTAGTCTTGGGAACGATACGTGAGACTGTAATGGAAATTTAGCATCCTGATTTCCCCAATGCATGCAAGTTCATAAGAATATGACTAGGTACATTTGTTAGTAAATTAGTATATATGATGCTGGTATTGCCAATAAGTTACATCACGCCAGTTTTGGGTCTGCCACTCTCTTAGCCCTGTCATGGCTTAGCCACTTCACTTTACAGTTCTAATAGAGATTCTGCTTATGTAACTATGAGAAGAATACTGCATTTTTCTTTTTAGTTTTATCATTCTATTTTATTTTTTATTTTCCCTTCCATGCTTTATGATTCAGTTGTTACAATGCAAGCCAACAAAGACACACAAGTCATTAGCATGACAGCAGTGTTGTAATGTGTCATCTCCTACATGTTTCATGCCTCACTGACCTATCATCATCCCCAAAACCTGTAGGAGCTGACATATGAAAACAATATTGTAATTCTAACGAATTGTATGCATATGTCAGGTGACATTGTAACAAAGAGTACTGCAGTTATGATCAAACAGCATTTCACACTGATAATCAGATGTAGCACTGTTTCGTGATTTCCAGTTCTTAAGTCAATTCTTGCACTTTGGCTACTAAAGACCCTGCCCTGCTGTGTTATCTAGATAGTTTCCTGTGTTGCTGAGGGTTAGTGTCTGCATCTCATTTGTAAACAACATTTCCTAGCTAGAACCCAAATAGTGTGTGTGTCAGATGGTTCCTCACATTTTCCTAAGTTTGCCTTATGTTATATAATAATTCTAGCCTGGCATTGGAGTACAGTTTGCAGTATTAAACAGCAGTTTCTACACCTGAGTTTCACAACACTAAGCTATACAATTGTTACATCCTCTGCTGTCCTCTGTGCCAGTGATTTTCTGTGTTTTTTTCTTCTGTGATATCCTTGAAGAATGATGTCCACACACTTGACACACTTTCATGGGAATACCAAGATTTTGTTGCAACAAATATAAATAAGCATAAATGAACCATCATTTTTATTCAAGTATGTGAGTCAATCTAAATGTGAGTTTGAGGTTATGTTATTCAGCAATCAACAGTACCGTGAAAATTTTTAACTAGTAAATCATGTTGTGGATGGTCAAATTTCTGGTGACACACCTAGCAGCACTTTACAACACATGGTTTTAGAAGCACTGCTCTGTGCTGTTCTAAATGGAATCTTGTGGTAAAATCCATTTCTGCACAACAGGAACATGACCTTGTGAGTTGTGTCTCATAGCCATTATTCTGGCTTGTGGATGCTTCCATCTCATAAGCACATACAAAACACACACACATGATACATATATATATATATATATATAAACACACGCACACACATACAGAAAGATTATAGGTAAAAGTGGGAAACTTGAAGTAGAGGTGGTGCAGGTAGTGCAACCTAAATCTGCAATATCATGGATGCAAAAGTATGCCATTGGACACATTGTTGAATCATTTCTATCCACCTTCTTCCTCACAACCCGTTTTTCTAAGATCCATCTTAATATTATTCTCCCATGTCTCCCTCAGTCTTTTCAGTGGTTTCTTTCCCACAGGTTTGTCCACTAAAATTCTTGGCGACCTGTGTAAACTATAAGACTTTTCATTATGTAATGGACCAAATTGCCTACGTTTACTTGGCCTCTTTTTTGATCAGTTTGCGTTCATACCCTTGCAGCCTGTGTTGTCTTCAAGCAAAAGACATGCAAAACAACCAGAAAAATTATTGTTTTTGTATCTTAAGCTTGGAGGTTTCAGAAAGAGAAGTATTCATATGAGTGACTGAATTGAGAAGAATGATATGGGCAGAGCATGTACCACATATAGGAGATAGGAGAGGTGCGTACAGGCATTTAGTGAGGATGTCTGAGGGAAAGGGACTGCTTGGAATACCTAGGCATACAGATGGGAGGATTATATTAAAATGGATTTTCAAGAAGTGGTATGGGGGGGCAAGGACTGGATTGATCTGTGGCAAGCTCTTGTGACTGGCAATGAACCTTTAGGTTCCATATGATGCAAGAAAATTCCTGACTAGCTGATAACCTTTCAGCTTCCCAAGAAGGACTCTGCTTTGTGGAGTTACTTAGTATTTGTACCATTTATAATGTAATAATGCTGAATAGACAATATCTGTGTTTGGATATTGCACACACACACACACACTTATAATTAAAGAGCAGATCTTGATACCAGCACTGCAAATTTAAAACCATCATACATATAGTGAATACAATTCAGTAATATTCATACCATATGATTGGTCTGGATAAAATAGTTCTTCTATAGTTGGTCAGAGATGGTGGTGAATCAACAGATGAGTCATAAGTTATGAAAACTCTTTTGGTCATTTGTCTAAGTGGAGACCACAAGCAGTGTTGCTGCAGTAATCATGGGGTCTGTCCCTGTATTTGTCTGAGACCTGATGTGTGTGTGTTTGTTGCAAAACAGTAGTGTGTATAATTCAGTGGTCATCTCCTCTATGATTATTGTTGCCTATAAAGTAGAATTGATAATTGGATCAAATTTTTATTGAGGTGTATGTGTCTATTTCTTGCTCTACTTTTGTGTCCTGAACACTTCATTACATGACAGTACTCTACAATTTAATGTTGCAAGGAAAGAACTGTCCACCAGCAATTAAATCAATATAAAGGTCCACTGAAGGACAGCGATTTCCCTTTTGGACAAAAAGAATGTACATTTAATTGGGCAGTATTTTCCTGTTTGCCCATTAGGGGTTAAAGTAGGTCTCCTACAGCATCCATTTGCATTAAATGCATCCTTTTTTGGGGGGTTCTTGTGTTTCAGAAGAATACTAGTGACCTGCTTGTGCCTGATTTCTTTACACATATATGGACACCTACTAGCCAGTGACATAAGCCCACATGCTAGCATTACTAATTGCTATTAGGATAACTTGATCACACCAGTGAGGAAACCTCCTAGTATTTAGTTATTTTCAGCATTACGCACAGAAAATGTAGTTTTTTTTTGTATGCTTGTGATTAGAAATTGCTTACGTCATTGCTTCCCTCAAAGAGGTAACATTTGGACCAATTCATGAATTTTCATGACACTTATTGGAACATAACATTATTAGAGGACAGCCTACCATGAATAATAACAACATGGCAGTTACGAAAATTTGTAGAATTCTTATATTCTGTGTGGTAATATTGTTTAAAATTATGCAGCTTTTATTATGGATTTTTTAAGTGTAAAATGACAACACAGTAGTGTAGGTAAAGATAGATTTTGCTTGGTCAATACACAATCTGTATTTAGCTTTGAGTGTGATGTTGATAACTAACAAATGACTAGATCATGAGAAATTTTGTGTACAGATATCATACATGTATTTACATTTTTTTAAAAATATTTTTGACATGTTAATAATTACAAACATGAAGATAGTGCAATGAACACTTGGAACCTACATCTGGCAAACATAATGCAGTCATATAACTCAAAATTTTACCACTGACGTTTCTTTTCTGACACTTGAAAAATTTAATAGCTGCTTTTATTGTGTTTTACAGCAGGCTGTGTGTCATAAAAACAGAAGAAAACCTAACACGCAGCAGCAGGGCAATAGCGGAACTGAATCTCTCCAGGTGACTTCTGGTATGTTTAGCTTATATTGTGACTGTCTTTTTAACTGATAGAATGTGGGTTCTACTAAATTTAACTTCATGACAGTTTTAATGCTATGTTAAGTTCATTTGTACCTTTCAGGTAGTAACACGTGCATTTAAAAAAAAGACACTCACAGTTGGGGTCACCTTTCCTCACTTGTTTTAACTTGCCAGAAACATTCTGCCATTGTATTCTTCTACTTTTGAGTGGAGGTCTACAGAATTAGTGAGACTTATTAAGGGGGTCATTGGTCCCAGAAATTAGAGGAACATTATTGTAACAATAAATAAATAACATGCGAGGGGGAAGCAGTTCCACTACAAGCCTGGAGTGGCCCAGAGGGTTCCAGAGAGTTAAGGTTCCCAGATTACATGACAATGGCACAGGATGGTGGTAAGGTTGTCAGCCCTACGCACCGGCCGCCTTTACCCCCAGGAAATGCTCCTGGTACTCATTTCTGTTAGAGGCTGAGTCGACCCCAGGGCCATTGTGTGATCGGAAGGATTATGTCAATGAAAAATTCCAGTGACACCATCTGGGATCGAATCAGCGACCTTCCGATTTGTAGCACAGCACCTTAACCACTGTGTAACCGTGGTCCCCCACTTGCAAGGAATAGGACAGTATTATATGGAAGTAGGAAAACATTTGGTATTTACATGGCTGCTACAATCCTGGCACTGCAGCAGCAGAATTTGTCACAATATATTAAACCTTGATGATAGAATAACGGTTGCTATAACTTGGATGAGAGAAACTGAAAGTGTCTGTGAATGCTAAATTAGCATGTGTTCTATTCCTCGTAATCAGTCATTGGCACCATTTTTCTTACAAAACACAGAGCTGCTTTGTATTACTGTAATATCACATACTTGCATTCAAGAGGTGCAAGGTTGGCAACACAGAATCCACTAAGCTCTTTCTTTTGTTTCTTTTGATGTTTAATACAGCAGCCAAGTCTGATGGTGGGGTTGTCATCTTAGCCTTTATACAGTCTTGCACAAGAGGTGCCTGATTCAAAGCTCAAATGATTACTGGCCATCTCAGCTGAGATCCCCCCCTGTGGCGCTGCCGCCCAATGCGGGCCATGGCCTCCTCATTCTTGAGGTTTCGAAATCACACACAACGACGCATCACAGTCGGTAGGACTCCTCTGGACGAGTTATTAGCTCGTCGCAGAGACCTCTACCTGACAACACACAACAGACAAACATCCATGCCCCCGGTGGGATTCGAACCCACAATCTCAGCAGGCGAGCGGCCGCAGACCTATGTGTTAGGCCGTGCGGCCACTGGGACTGGCGAGATTTTTATTATATCTCCCAATTTTCCTAGGCATTTGCCACAATAATAACTTTAAATATGCCACAATTATATCCTAACAAATCCTTACCTATTCACCATTGATTATCACCTACACATTTCATTTGATGCTGTATAACTCATACAGGTAAAACAGGGTTACGAAGTCAATCAATCAATAAATCAGTTACTGATCAGGCAACATATTCAACTGTTCCTAACCACCTGAGCATTAGGGCTGAATACACTCATAAGCAGTAAGTAGGGATTATAAATACTGCATACATTATGGCTAGTGATTGAATCTTTTCACTTCACTGTGTTGGTTCAAGTACAATATTCCTATTCCAGACAGTGAAGTAACTCCAAGAACCAAGAAACAGAAGAAGAGCAAGTAGATTCTCCAAGAAGATTCAAGATGATGAATGAGTCTGATAATGATTCAGAACAGGGGTGGGGGGTGAAGCTTATGCTAAGGAACGCTCCTTTGAACAATAACCAGTGTGAAGGGCTGTGACTGTCAAGGAGTATACCATTCATGCAGTGAATAGTTCAGTTTATTTCTTTTTGCATTTAATTTTGAAATGAGTATGACAACGTTTATTAGAATGTAGGGGAGATTTCTTCTTTTAATGTATGTGGCTGTATGAGTATTCATTGTGTTTTTAAAGTTTAAAATTTGGCTGCTTCTCATACACTGCCAAGTATAGGGTATGACTGTGAAGCATGTGGGAATGCAGCAGACATTTTCAAGTCATATGACAAAATTTTCATTTCATCTTAACCAGTAAGTTTGTTTATTAACTGCAATAAATGTTTCTAATTTAATAGTAATTCTTGTAAGATATGTCCTGCTTGGTTCTGGGACCCTTCCCCCAGGAGTAGGTATGTTTCAAATATAAAGCTTACTACTGATATTTGTTATTCTACAGTTCTATATTAAGTGTTTCACATGTGGCCTCTGTATACCTTTATGTTGTGTGCTTAGACACAGATATCATTACTGTTGTACTTGTGTCAATTGAATGCATTAATTTATTTTTCATGTGTTGGAGTCATTATATATATTGTTCAGAACTACTGTCTTATCCATGTTTCTCAGTTTCAGACTAACTTAGTATTGGATTTTGTGAGACACTGAAGGAAATATATGGTAAATTATTTCAAGAAAGTAACGTGTTTGTCTGAATAGAATGCATACCTTTCATGCTCAAAATACTTCCTGAAAGTTAGCTGCACTTTGAACAATATCTGCGCATATCAGTATTGATAGTTATTTTAGTTAATGCTAGTGTACATAACAGACCAGTCTGTTTTTGTTACCGCTCTGTAGTAAGTGGGTTATTTGTCATCAAAACATTCTTCAATTTCAACTTGTGGATGGAAATGATGGACTCAAGTTATGTGTAAATCCTGCATATACATAGAATAAGATTTTGTGGGCTGCCAAAAAGGGGAGGTCTCCCATCTTGGGGTGGGGCAGGTAGCTAACACTACCTCTTGTAAAATGCTACATGGAACCTGAAGCTTGGATTGATTCTTTGGAGACACACAAAATGGAAAATCGTGGGATGAGTTTTCAATTGTGATTCAGTATGTAGGCCTACTCTCCTACTGTGTTTGTATTGATGACAAAAAGTGCTTTGATAATTTTGCCACTTTCAAATATATGCCCCCCCCAAAAAAAAAAATTCAAAATCAGTAAAGGGTATTCATTACTTCTGTTAATTCCATGTGATGATTTTTAAATACAGAGAGTGGGGTTAAGATTTTCTTCAGCAGCAGAAAATGCTTTGACCATCAATATTTTTTATTTGACCTAATGGTTTTCCCATTAGTTCTTGGCCAGTGGAATAAATTTATAATGAAGTTTGTGCTGGTGGGTAGTGTGGGCACATACACAGTGGAGCTTTGATATTAATAAAATTTGGCAACATCTAACTTATATTTCTTCAGCATTTTTGGACACAATACACATATAAACGTCATGGCACTGATTTAATGCAGCTGTGTTTGTCTGTAACTTGTAGTTAAAGTGGCTTGTATGAAGACGACCACTCATATCTGTGATTTTCCTCAGATTTGTGCTGCCACCCAACAAGTGAATGGTGTCTGTAAGCACCCACATACACCAACAGATGCACACAATTTGCATAAAGTCACAAATCATCCATATGCATAAGTTCTTATGAATGACTACTGTCACAGTGTATGGAATGAATACTACTGAAGGTGTCCGTCATACATACACGTGAGCTGTTATGAATGATTACAGGTACAGTGCATGGAACAAATAAAACTGAATGTGTCTGTGAGCTTTGCAGGCAGCTGAGAAATTCAGGGTTCTGGTCTTCTGGCATGTGATTGTGCATCACTAGGTGAATGAATCATGATGTTTCCAAGGACTGTAGTGTTGGAACTGGCCAGATTGAATTAATTTGCCTCATAAATGCCATTGCACTTTGGACCTGGAAAATGTCTCCTATATTTTAGGTCAAAATCTTCTGTCCTGTCATATGCTGTCCAAATACGTGAATATTATTTTGCATCAAACTATAATATTTCCTCTTGTTTTATATGTGTGTGAAACTTGGTCTCTCACGTTAAGGAAAAAACATTGGATTGAGATGTTCCAAAATGGGGTACTGAAGAAAATGTTTGGGTCTAACAAAGGAATGAAGAAAATTGCTTAAAGAGCTTCCTGATTTGTACACCTAACCAAACACTATTTGGGTGATCAAATCAAGAGGAATGAGATGGATGGGGCATGTGGCATGGATGGTGGAGGGAAGAGTTGCATACAGTGTTTTGGTGGGGAACCGTGATGGAAAGAGGCCTTTTGGAAGACTAGGCACAAAAGGGAGGATAATATTAAAATGGATTGTCCAGTAGTTTTGGAGGATGTGGCCTGGTGTTCTTTGGCTGAGGATAGGCACAAGTGGTAGACTTTTGTGAACACGGTGATGACCATTCAGGCTGCATAAAATGCGGGGAATTTCTTGACTGGTTGAAGATCATTTAGCTTCTCAAAGATGGCTGCTCCTTCCCATTAGCCACTACACTTTGCAGTCCTCTATTACTGACCGAGTTATAGCTACCACTTGCCTGTAGCCGTCCTATTACCTGCTCCTGTTTGTAGATGGCAATACTATATGTCTACGATTACATTGATGTCAAATGCACTGGGTTACGTAAGGAACTAAAGCGCTGTATGCTACATATAATGGGTTGTGAAAATGGAGGGAAATAGTAATAAAGTTGCTTACGATAGTAATTTGGATGATAGCGCTGTAACGAATCAAACATTTGCTTCTACACCTTCATCTTCAACTTCAGGATGCGTTTCTGGGGATGACACATCGGAAGGAAAAGGTGTTATTCCTGCTAGTCTAGTCACTGCTGAAAATTACCTAACCATTTCAGAGGTATGAAAACAACAGGTTTTACCCTATTCATTCTCCTTTAATTATGCTTTGTAGTACGTAATTATTCTTTACTATGCACAACGATTACACGTAAACACCTAACATAATTCCCTCTCCACATGGAAATTTGAAATTTGCAACAGTAAAACCACCACAAACTCGTAGAATTTTTGGGAAGCATTACCAAAGATTGGGGCTGGACTGCAGTTTTCCCAAAGCCCGTAGCAGAATCGCGAAGAATGTGTTTTAAGTAAGAACTACAGCAAATTACTATCCTTGTGTGGGCCAGAGGGACAGAGGACAGCCACAGGAAATATTCGTATGGCCGGTCCGGAGACCGAAATTTGACCCTCGGACTTTACGAATGCATGGTAGGAGTGCTAGGCACTTATCAGTGATGTCGGTGTAATGTAATTAATATGGCTGCGCTTATGGAATAAGTGCATCAATTTTTATTGAAGTGGACATGCACATGTTGTTTGAGACTAACAAAATTTCGTACTCCTTAATTTTCTGTGGTTGATAACATCAGTTTGATCATGCTGGGCTGTAATGAGGTGGGAATAACATTCTGTATAGTGGTATGTATTTAGGATATTAAGACCTTTTTGTGGAATGTTAAAAATGGTCGACACCAATCAGCATTGAATTTGCTATTTGGCAGCCAGCAGTAATTATTGAACCATTGGATCCATGCAGGTGGTACTTGCTGTGAATATAAACACTAAAGATCTTATAAATATTATATGTTAAGAATAACAACCGTGCAACAGTGCAGTCGTTTTGAGTGACATGTGACAATATATAGGCAGTAGAACTTACTCCTAATAGAATTAATCACAAAGCTGCATAGCTGTTAATTTATAATTCCTGCAAGGCCGACTGTAAAGGTGGACACATGTATGGGAATGCAGATCATGGTCTCCCCACAACAACTCATTTAAATTAGCCAGACTTTATCACTAGCCTAGTTTCCTTTTCTTAAGGAAAAGAATGTGTTCCAGACAGAGCTGATAAAGCCTACTTCTCTCCCACACTTAGGTATTGATTTAGCATAGTTGAATTAGAGTTTTATACATCATCATGTTTGTAGCTGTTAACTTACAGAAGTGTTTCATGCATGTGTACAGGCACATTGTGAATTATCTCTGGACCAAATTTAATGTGATGTGCTTGTATAGTTTGTTATCCACGAAACCAAAAACTAAAATTTTTTAGTGGCTGCTATTCTACAAAATAGTATGTGAAAAAAGCTGGATATTTTTCCAAGATCTAGTATCATGCATCCTATCAAGAACCTAAATAGTAAAGTCACTTTCACCTCACTAGTTTGTGTGTCCACCATCTTTTTATTGTTTGTTGCAGAAAATTAAAATCATGGCATTGGTGCTGCATCCAGTAGCATAACTTTTCATAACAAGTTTTGATATAATTAATGAACTAGTTCAGAAGTTGGTAATGGAGGGGGTGGGAAACATAGCATTATGATCTAATGAACCTACATTTTCTTTCTAGGAAGGAGTGTGGCCAAGACTTGAAATAGCACCATGCCTTCTATGTATATGTATCTGCACATGTACATGCATGTGTATATATCCTTCTTCCACTTAACTTTTTGGCTGATTTTTGCAAAATTTGGTATGAATTTTATGCCAATTTCTCACATGTGGTGATAAAAAGGTGGTAGACTAATGAACTGGTGAGGTGGGCACAGAATTGGAACCATGTCATTGGGGATTAAAACAGGGTACAATAATATAGCTTTGAACATATTTCACTTATGTTAAAGTAATTTTTTGCTGAATGTGAGATGACAGAATGGTGGAGGGTGCATAGGCCTTCAGCTTGATGGTGATCACAAATGAACCATCATAGTTAGGCATGCAAAATTTGGTGTGTAGATGGGTCATGAACACGCCTGTTAAATCTGTCTGAATTATGGTTTACAAGTTAACAATTACAGACACAGTGATGTAAAATTTGAGGTTATGTATGAAATTTAGTGAGCCAGAGCTGTACTTCATTAATAAATTCTTTCAAAAAAAGGAGATGGCATTAGTTGTGGTGGTGGTGGTGGTGGTGGTAGTGGAGAAGAAGGAGGAGGAGGGGTTAGATTGTATTACCATTAGCGCAAGCACTGTATACTAAACCATTTACCAAACTATGTGTCATTGTTGAATTCTAAATTAGTTGTAACTGCAATGCTATGTTGTTTGTAATAGGAGGCCTTAGCACTTTCTTCAATAGATGATATATCAAGAGCTGTTGAGCAATGTAAAGAAATGGTGCTGGAGAGTTCAGAGTGCTCTGAGGAACGTAAGTGGCTAGTTCGACGGCTAATTGAACTG
>Ga0123354_10017882_pt1 | contig 11107 bp, 6 predicted proteins | sample TergutLab28metaG_2_FD_97872 | JGI IMG/M metagenome (GOLD analysis project Ga0123354, IMG submission 97872) | Labiotermes labralis P4 segment gut microbial communities from Petit-Saut dam, French Guiana - Lab288 P4 | ecosystem: Host-associated > Arthropoda: Insects > Digestive system > Gut ... | reverse complement strand
GCTGATGTAAAAGTATCCTTCTCCCTTTTCTTTGTGGATAACGTTTCCGGAAACAACGAATTCTGAGTTCACGGCGTAGTTTATCTTATAGAACAGCTGCATGGTGATGTTCCTTTTCAGAATAGCAAGATTCAAGCCGATCTCTTCGGAGCATTGGAGTTCTTTTTCAAGTCTGCCGGCAAGGTGCGCCCTGAACTCCCTGTCGCTGTTCGATATTATGGTGTAAGCGTCGGGCTCTTCTTTCTTGTAAACGAGTTTGATCCCTGCTTTGTATGCCATGGCAGCAAGCTTTTCGAGATCCATCAGAGTAATGGGGAGGTCGTTCTCATCCACGTGCTTCTGCGCGGTGGAAGCGAAACGGCCGGATGTTACGATGATTCCTTCCTTGACCTTTTTCTGCTTCATTGTGAGGTACAATCTCTCAACGGTAGGCCTTCCGACGGCGGCTCTGGCGGGGTGTACGCAGTCGACCGCGATGTTGTCCTTACTAAGGATAAGAAAATCTGTTTTGCTGATGTCGTTCATAAAGGAACGTTTAGTTTTTGATTTGAAGAAAGCGGAGAAGATCTCCTCGCACATCTGTTCGAAACCTTCGCTGCTGAGACCTTCCATGTAGAATGTCCTCATGACGCTGAAAGCGATGTTCCTGTTATTGATTATTTGTATGAACAAATGTGAACCAGAGACTCGGTTAATGTTGTTATTTGCTTCGAAACGACAGCCCAATGAATATTTTCGAAACCGATTTTATCAGGGCAATATCATCAACCATTTTTCAGAGGCCTGTATTATAATTCAAACCTGACTTTCTCCTTTACCAATGATACTTCGGCATAACAATCATTTCTTATTAATTCCCCTTACGTATTAGGGTTTGTATCCGTTTTGGATTAGTTTATCCCTAATTTTTAATATAGCAATTGCTTGTTTTTCTTGGGGCAATGACTTTTCCCCATTTTCAAAGGCTTTCATCAGTAACCGTTGATCCTTACCATCAAGCATCTGATATTCAATTCCCCAATTATACATATTCTCCCAATATCTATAGCCAAGCCCATACACCTCTATCCTAGCATTGAGTTCATTCGCCCTTACCTGATCCTTTCTGGCTACTTTTTGTTGCCAAGTGTTAGCGTCCTTGCGAATGAAGAAGCTCTCAACCTCTGGCCTCAAAACTATCCTGATCGCCTTTATTTTCTCCCAACATCTAGGCTTCTTGCACCATGACCTTACGTTAGGTTCTTCTTTATCGTTATTTATAGAAGAATTCACCACTTCGGCGATGTCCATCAGTTGGTCAACAATGAAATTCGGAACCTTTTGTAAATTCCATATTCTCTGCAGATCCAGTTCTCTGTCCCTTTCTCTGACCATATTAATGAACTTGGAGAAAGTGTAAGACACCGTCTCTGTCTTTGCCCCAGTCAGGTACCAGTCTTGTTTGGACACGTTCTCATTGATCACCTTGTAAATTATCCCCATTGCGATGGACTGCTTGAAATACAGTTCATTGTAATCAGCTCCATCCGCGCCCCATTTGTTGGTGATCTCTTTGGAGAATTCCCTGAGCGCCCACCCCTGTATAACGAAGAAGGGTTTTTCCGCATAACATATGCGGTAATATGACAATTCCATCTTTGTAAAGAGTTGATCTTTCGGGAACTCTAACTCGAACTGTTTACCCTTAATGCTCTTATCCTGACGGTATTGCCCTCTGACGCGCTCATAGTACCACCTTTTTGCATAAGTTGCACCCGGCGCAAGCGGCGGTAGTGTGGCCCTAGACAACTTTTCCATCCTGACATGGAATGGGTGGTTCGAGAAGAAATCCGCCTCGGTGACCTTGTTCTGGGTGTTAGCGGACCTTGATATCCTCGGTACAATCTCGCCTGCGTCATCCGGCGGGATTACAGTAATCTTCATCGGTACGAATACCTGCGACATGTCTGGGTGATCTTTTTTTGCGGCGGTGTAAATCGATACGGTGGTCTGCCCCCCGTTCACTATCTGAAGGGAGGTAATATTCGTCAGATGAACTCTCCCTTCGTACTCTTCCAACATTATGTCCGTTGCCGTTGCTGTAATACCATTATTGAGTGAAAAGAACATGTCTGGGTCATTTATTATTGTGGCTCTGATGCTCTTGTTGGTCTTTGTTGAAGTGCTAAGGAAAGACCTAACGTTTGACTCCAAAAGTCTGCTCCCATATCTTTCATATAATGTTACCAGAATCGTTCCCGGCATCACACAAAGAAATGATTCGTACCTCGGACCTTTCTTGCTGTCAGAAGCACTAAGACATGGTATTCCATCAGCTTCGAATTCCTTCATATCGATTGTTATTACCTCGTACCCACTCTTTGATACCTCGAGATCATAAAGGTTGGGGATGTCCCATAATGCCGGCACTCCTATTTTCCCTTCTATTTCCCTAATAGTAAGATTATCCATTCTGCCACTCCTAGATGAGTCTGACAGCACCAGGATCCTGTATCTTTCTATTTCCGGATGTGATGCTCTTATGTATTTCGCAAGCTCGTATGCATCTTCGCTCTCATCGACATTTTTCTCTAGCGTTCCTTCTATGGATGCCCGGATAAATTCGGTCGCTTTATCGATGATCTTTTCCACACCTGATTTGGCGACGCTCTGCATCTCTTCGCCACCTAAGAATGAACATATCATTACCGAGAAAGTATTGTCATCCTCATCAAAGTTGTATGCATCTATCTCAACTTTCTTTCCTCTATTCCCTGCGTTCCCCTCATAATGGCAGAGGACATAATCAGACAGCACCTCTGACTCGACCAGAGAATCCAAGACGTTTTTGACGAACTCTGATCTATCAAAGTTCATATTTGCTTCCGCGCTCACTCCAACTTTTTGGAGAAGTTCCATCCTATAGTCCTCTAACTGCATTATCTCAACTCATATTCCTGTATCGTTTCCAGATCAATCTCGTAAACTGCATCCAATACTCCAGTGCCCACCTTGGAACGGCATAGGCGTGGAAATCCCTCCCTTACTTCATATTGAGCGATACTTATTAGCTCAAAGGAGTACTCCTCATATTCTTCCGTGAATCTGTAGCCGGCATTTTCCATTGCTGCCCGGAAAAGGCAACGAGGCCAAACGGATAGCCTATCTAATATCGATCGATAAATTGTGTTTATCGTGAAACCTGACGGTAAAGTTCCGGAACTATCTATCAACCTTACAACCACTAGGCACCCGCTGTCATCACGGTCTAGCTGATCTAAGGAAGTTATTTTTGCCGTGTTCTTTCCTCCAGAAACAGCTTTGACCTCATACCATAGGTCGGGGCACTGAAAGTCCTGTTTTTTCTCGTATGGTCCAATCCATGAGCGCAGAGCAGTATCTTCCCCATATCTTGGTATGACCTCATCCCTAAGGAATATCATCTCCCCCAACAGACCCTGGATCTGTGCCTTACCAAGGGGGTCATTCACTTGTTTGAACATGTCCTTCCATATTTGATATTGGACGGCAACCATGTCCGGACCATCCTTTGGGTCAGCTTCCCGTGTGGAGTCTACCATGTCTTTACAGAATAATGAGAAGTTTCCGATATGACCTTGGTCTTTTAGGTCGAAGATCTGTAACCAGCTCCCCTCTCTTTTATGTTTCGACACTTCAATCCCCTTAGTTGATCTCAGAGTCTTTGGCTCAAAGAGAGATACTAGAGCCAGAGAGGTTGGTGGATCGGTCCTGTTTATTCTCCATGAGAGGGGATGATTGTGGTCTACCTCCACATATAGGTCTTTGTCGTCATTCATCAATTATCATCTCTTCATCATAGTCATCTTCTGTTTCCTGCCATTTGCGGTATATCTTGTTCGCCTTGAAACGAATGAGATACTTATCGGCACTGTCTCTCTCGACCAAAGGGAACCCTATGGATAATGCGATGAGCGTCAAGCCGCCAATACTTTCAATGACCTCATCCATTCCGGGGTCATCACAGACTGGTTCTAAGGGGAAGATCATGAGCAATGGGCGCCTTTTCTCCGCTATAAGGTAAGTTTGTTCAGAATAAACATTGGACTTCTTTTTTGCGCCAATCTTTACACGGTATGCTTCTTCAAGCGCCATTATAGTACGCTCGTCATAGTCCCCATTCTCATCATATATCCCCTCTTTGAAGTAGCGCGGCGCTCTGATCCTGCTCATTCTCAAAATGCCCGATGACAACAATATGGCCTTCCTCTGGACCTTTTTCTGCGATTCAGTGATGCTGCCCCATTTTGGCATGTTTTCTTTTCCTTCACCGTGTTGAACAGAGATGTCCCAACTCTCGAACTCACCCCTCCCTTCGTCAATCAGTTTGGTCAGTGCATCTGCATCGAACATGTGGTTCGATGTGGGCAGCTTGAACTTCTTTAGAATCGAAATAACATGCTCCTTCGGCACGTTCCTCCAAACATAGTTCTCAGTAACATCATTCCGCCATGCTTTTGTCCCTGAGTCCTCGATGTCTGCTATTGCCTTTCTGATCATATTCATGTTCGCATCAACACTCTGGGGGTCAGTGAAGATATACTCTGTACTAACCACCCTACCGTTAACGCTCTTTACGATGTACTCATTTGAAGCAGTGCGCATCTTGTTACGGCTAGTTATCATGAGTCCGTTTACATCATCCATAACCATAAGTCCAAAATCCTCTGGCGTCTGGTTTGAACTACGCATCTCCTCGAGTTGGGCCTTCAACTCTTCAGTTGCCTGAGATATTCCTGCATACCACTCTCTGCTATCTTTCGTCATCCATATGCGACAAAGATCTTTATATCCTTCTCTATAGCCAAACCAGCGACCCATTTGCATCAGAGTGTCATAGCTCTGCGACCTTCTGTAGAAATAACTGATACAAAGCCCTTCTAACGTCAGTCCCCTGGAGAGGCTGTTTCCCCCAATGGCTATCAATCTCAGCCCATCCGGGGTGTCCTTATAAGTAAGGGTGCCTGCTCCGTTCTTGCTGTTAACTGAGCGTACGACAATTGACCTCGTCGCACTGTCCAGCTTGGATTGGATGTCCTCCCAGTTGATGCCTTGTCCGCTGTATTCCTGATTGAATGTTTCCCACAGGCTGTGTATGACCTGATCCACCAATGCATCCTTGACGGAAAGGCCGGAATACGTGCTTATGCTCTGACGCATATCATACAGCCTCTCTATTACAAGGTCTTTCATCGACTCCTGCACACCGGTAAATCTGCTGACATTTATCAGCATGGACATATGTTCCTTAGAGTCGCCTCTAATGTCTCTTATCGCACAGGACAAAAAGAAACAATCGATAGCCTTCTGCAGGGATTTGGGGATGGATGGTATGACATGTTCCTTTTTGTGATTATAGGGGATCTCAGGTAACCCCTTATTTTCTGCCTTTTCATCCACTTCTATGTTGCGTATCATGAATGCGTTTTCGGCAGTGTTCTCATCGAGACTATAAATGCTCTCCGGACTGACATAATTATTTGGGGAACTCAGAGAATAGATAAAGTCACGGGGGAATAGGTCGGCATCGGCATCAGGATCGATGAAAATGTTCGCATATGGCGTTGCTGTGAAGCCTACGTACGTATTTTTCCGAAATTGCCCTAGCATATCCCTTATCTCTTTGTTGATCGCAGTCACATTTTCCAGTTCTGCAGTGTTCACTGACGCATTGTCTGCCTCGTCGTCGATCAGAAGCAACGCAGAATCCTCCACCTGCCTGTCACCATTGATTGCCCTCAGCCAATCGTTAAGGTTTTTCAGGACGCTTTTGTTCTTCTTGATTACAAAAAGAATCGGATCTTTCGTTGATTCGAGTGGAACATTGACCTGTGTGGCCACGTTTGTTCTGAAATCCATCGCAGTGGACGTATAGACCACGACACTTTTTTTAGGAGGATATTTTCCTACACCGATGCAGGATTCTTTGCCCCTTGTAAGAAGCGCGCTACTGTCGAATCCGACAAACCCCTCATCCATCCTTCCTTGGGTCTGTTGTCTCAATACTTCCAAAGTCCCTGTGAGAAGAATGATCACCTTATATCCTGCATCAGCCGCTTTGCAGCATATCCTGACATAGGTGTTCGTCTTACCAGATTGCACATCCCCCATAACGAGGCCGCGTCTCTTGAAAATCTGTTCCTGTGGGTCGCCGAATCCATCTAGTATCTCGTTAGTGATCTCATCAAGGGCAGATATCATCCCTTTGTTCATCCCTCTTTCAGCATGAAGATACTTAGTGTTCCGGTTTGTGTATTCCATCTGAAGTTCTCTCATCCGAGCAGGATACCAACTCTTGTGATCTTTTGCAGTTATCATCACGCCCATGTCAAGATGATGGCCAAGTTGTTCAAGCACGCTTCGGGTAACCTTTTCCCATTGTTCATCCGAGAAAGAAAAAGAGGAGAAAAGACTATTTCCTCTGCAATCGCTCACTAATTTGTGGATGTCCGCTTCTTCCTTAGTACCATTCATCTCAGCAAGCGCTCTTATCGTCTGAGCGCAATCTCCAATCCTACTGTTATCATCCGACATATTCCCTCACCTTTTCTATTATCGACGAATAATCGTTGAATGGTTCCGTGTTGGCTATATTCTCGATTGATTCTCCTGATGCAAATAACCTCAATGCAAGGTTCAACAGTTCATCTTCATTGTGTTTTCCAACTGTCACTTTATTGTCCGTGTCATCTGCAATTGTGATGTAAATGTCTCTAAATGGAACACTGCTCTCAATCAAGGCCAACAATTCCTCTGTCTCCCCCTTATCGGAAGAGGAAAGAGCGCGTTTTATCACCGGGTGCTCTCGGTTCAGGCGATACGTGGTCGATTCTCTATCTACGATCTTATCCCAAACAAAGACCTTCTCGTCATTAACCTTCCTTCCATTGAATCTTGTCCTCTTTTCACCATTCTCTATGACCCTGCTGAGTGCTTTTGTGAACTGATCTTTGAATTGAACGGGGATGGTCGCATTCGACTTCTTGATGTCTATATCCCACATGAAATCAAGCGTATTTGGTATGTCAACCTTTACCCTGACGAGTTTTCTAAGTTCTAGGGTCTTCGCCAGCCGGAACCACGTGCCTGATACTATGAGACGTTTGTTCCGATATACATAGAAACCTTGCATCTTAGGATCGAGCCCTCCAAGTTTCTTTACATCCGCCGGCGTCAGTTTTGATTCAGGCGGCAATATGTATGGGGTAATTCTAATGTTCCCGTTTTCCGTTTTGATGGTCTCCTCCGGAAGCACCTTTGTGGTCACATGGCTTGTGAGGAATGGATCCGCAGGCTCCAGTTTCACTTTGTTAACAAAAATCGACACTTTATTCGCTTTTGCCTCACCTCCCATGAATCTGTGGAAGGTCATAGATAGATGGGGCTTGCACCTGTCTATGTCTTCAACAATAGCCTTTTTAGGACCCTTCGACTTGTCTATTCCTCTGTCCAGGCTCTCCCATATTACAAGCGTCCCCTTTGATTGCTCTTTCAGTTCATTATACAGAGGCATGCTTTCTACATCGTGTTCATCAAGTACCAGTAAGGTCCACTCATCTGTTTCGATGACCTTATCCAGATCCCACCTGCATGAGGAGATTATGCCATTCGCCAGCGATATTACTGTTAGTTTCCTGCACTGTGACAAGGATGCGGTCTTCATACCGAGACCGAATCTGCCGAGATCGCTCAGTTCCCGGGCGATGTTTGGGTCTGAGCCATATCTCATTGCCTCCTGAAGCGCGTCTGAGCTCAGTCCGTTCCCATCGTCAAGTATCGCAACATATGGATCATCTGATGGAACAGACTGAATGAATATGTTCTTTGCAGACGCGCTTATGCTGTTGTCTATTATATCTGCAATCGCAGATTCAAACGAATACCCTATTGAGCGCGTGGACTCTATCAGAGCAGATGCCCGTGGTGCAGATATTACTGATTTCATGATATCCTGCCCCCTCTATATGTTCATCCTTATTTTATTTCTATCTGTTCGTGGCTCCCCCATTATCCAGCCAGATCTATTTCTGACATCATTAGACCATTCACCCTATTCCATCCAGAGTACCCATACATCCCTGGAATATGGTAGAACAAAGGTTTGGAATCAAGATAATGAAAGACTTTATAGTTCTCTGAAAGCGCCTTGCTCATCGACCAAGAGAATCCTGCGACCTCTGCCTTTTGCCCTTGCTAGATCCGTTCAACTGCAGGGAGGAAATCCCTGTCGCCCGAAATAATTACTGCAGTATCAAAACTGTCCTCATATTATTGTGAGATGATCTCGCACGTCATTTCATTATCTATTTCCTTCTGTCTGTTGGTCTCTTTACTAATAAATGACGACCCAAGAATCTACATTCATTGAACGTGTAAATTATGATTTGTTTTCCTCTCTTTTACATTAAACCTTTTCAATTCATTGTTCATAAAAACCACATCGAATCAAATAATCCAATTGTTATTTTGACAAAGCCACAGAAGAAACCACTCAACCATAGTTAGAAAGTTATAATAACCATTATCAAATACAAGTGCTCACCGGGCTCGTGGTCTAGGGGTTATGACGTCGCCTTGACATGGCGGAGGTCGCCGGTTCAAATCCGGCCGGGCCCACCATACTTACTATTGTTTCTCAATAGCGCAGCCTTTTCCAGCACCCCGCTGTCTTTGACCACTTTCGCGATATAGTCCCTATTCAGCCAAAAGCATCTCTTTACATACTCATTACCATCAGGCGCCAATAAAGTGTCACTGCTGTCCCTCCCATGGGGCCTGACATGGGCAACAGGACTCTCGACAGACCTCGGCAATTCATCCATCAGATGGTGTATTATTTTGTCGACGGTTGTCACCCAGACCCTTTTTGCCTCCATCATGTCATCATAGGGCATAGACCAAAAAAATGCTCCGATGAAAGTATCATCTTCATCGCCTTTCTTCCTTTGGAATACCACAAAGAAGAACCTTTTATCCAAATCATTTCTCCACTCGGACGTCTCCCATTCTTGGTCGACGATTTCCAAATAATCGAAACGAGCAAATGACATACTTTCTTGCGGTTTATCGTTATCACTAAGGAAGATGGTCTTCATTTTAATGTCCGCATACTCGAACTCTTCGATCTTCTTTTTCTCGATCCCCATCATCCTTCGTACCAAGACCTCTCTGTAGGATTTCGAACTCCCAAGCGATATGCCCAGTTCTCTTTCGATGTCCTTGCACTTCTTCCCAATGAAACCTGCAAAGTGTTCAAGCACGAATTCCTCGAAAGACTCAGAACTATCCCACTCAACGTTTTCAAATAAGGATTGAATGTCCAGGTTCGGTGATCTTTCATCAGTGTTGACGAACAGCCCTTTGTATCTCTCATAGATAGATTCGGCGAATATCTTGTTGACATATGCCGATTTCAGAGAAAAGGCTCTTTGTTGCGCCAAAATAGTGGAGCAGGGCTGCTCTCTCATATCGTGGCCGTGGCCAACGCCTTTTGGACATGCCCCTAGATATCTGGTGAACCCCTCGGACAGTTGGTGTGCCAGCCCTTCTTTTACCATCTCCGCAATGAAATTCCAGTCCTCTTGGATGATCCTAAGGTCTTCTTTAGGATATGTCCAGAGAACGACCTTTAGTATCTTGTAATTGTAAAATTCCTCGTCCTGCGACCACTCATAGAAGACCACAAGCAACTTATCATTCTTCTTTTTGAATGACCCTTCAAATCCAAGGTCGTTGATCCTCATATAGTCGATCAGCCCAAGAATCAGTCTTTCTTTTGAAGTGAAGTTGTTGCCTGACAATCTCTTGATCGGTGTGGTCTTGAGTTCTATGCCTACCTCATTGAAGTCCGGTTCCCCTAAATTGTTATTGGGGATAAAGAAATAACCCCCTTCCAGGATCTGACCGAATGTCCCTTTTTTATTCTTCCTTCTTTGCTCCCCCTCAGGATCCCACACTCCGATCTCAACGAATGTATGTCCTGTAAGTCTGCCGGCATATTCGAGTATGGACCTCTCGTCCTTTTTATCATATGGCAGGTCGTCCAGCTGCTTTTTCACGTCCCGAATAGTTCCTTGTTAAGATTTAATAGATATGCTGACAATCATTGTGTTATGTCGAGGGAATATGTGAGGGACAGAAGAAGCCCAATACCGTCAAATGGACATATTTCCGAAGTTATGAGTTCGAACAAAGCCAAGGACACCTCCCCCGAGTTACTGCTGAGAAGGGCTCTCAGAAAGAATGGCGCAGGGGGCTACAGACTTCAATGGGATGTTCCGGGGAGGCCGGACATCGCTTACCCGGGGAGAAGGGTGGCAATCTTCGTGAATGGTTGTTTTTGGCACAGATGTCCCCGCTGCAATTTGCCCCTTCCGAAGAGCAATGTCGATTTTTGGAGGAACAAGTTCGAAAAGAACATAAAAAGAGATCAGAATAAGAAAGAGCTCCTTGAAGAAAGTGGGTGGAAGGTCATCACAGTATGGGAATGTGAGATCCAAAGTAATATAAAGTCGATAACAGATACTATTCTTACGGTCTTGAATGAAAAGTGATCTCACTTTCGGTGACCCCCGGGTCAACCTTATATTCAATGCCTATAATGATGATGTATGGGGATAGAGATGCGGGTTGTCGAGCTGTTCGCCGGGGTGGGAGGATTCCGTCTCGGTCTTGAGAAAGCTTCTTCTGAATTTGAGTTTGTGTGGGCGAACCAATGGGAACCAGGAAGGAAATCCCAGTATGCTTTCGACTGCTATCAACAGCATTTCGGCACTTCAATAAATCATGTCAATGAAGATATAGGGGTGGTCAGAGACAAGGTTGAAGATCACGATCTATTGGTAGGTGGCTTCCCATGTCAGGACTACTCTGTGGCAAGAACACAGGCAAAAGGGATCGAAGGGAAAAAAGGTGTTCTTTGGTGGCATATCGACCACATCATCGAGAAAAAACGCCCTAAATATGTCCTATTAGAAAATGTAGATAGACTCTTGATCTCGCCGACAGAACAGAGGGGCAGGGACTTCGGCATCATCTTGAGATGCCTCGCTGAAAAGGGATATGATGTGGAATGGAGGGTTATTAATGC
>Ga0123354_10017880_pt1 | contig 11108 bp, 10 predicted proteins | sample TergutLab28metaG_2_FD_97872 | JGI IMG/M metagenome (GOLD analysis project Ga0123354, IMG submission 97872) | Labiotermes labralis P4 segment gut microbial communities from Petit-Saut dam, French Guiana - Lab288 P4 | ecosystem: Host-associated > Arthropoda: Insects > Digestive system > Gut ... | reverse complement strand
GGTGGGTGTGCCCCCCCCCCCCCCCCTTTCGTGCGCCGGGGGTGCGAATGGTTTGGTCCGGAAAGTCGCCCCCCCCCCCCGTGTACCTGAATAGGACGACGAGAGGTAACAGCGGTTACCGGGGCTCGGCATTCCGGAAGGGGGCCCGGGACCCCATGTGTTGCGTATGTTTTTGTCTTTCTCAGTAGTACCATTACCTGTTGATCGTACAAATTAATCCTTTCAGACCAAACCCAAGTCACTCTGCAGCTGACAGTCTTTGAGTTTAATGTTAAGACTTTTAGCCCGTCCGCCCTTGCAAGGGGAGCGAACAATATTTTTCATGGGGGCTGTAACCCGTTCTCGGGGGCCCAGCCTAGGTATGTCATGGGGTTACCTTTACCTTTTATAATTTTCTCCTCCAAAACTTACAGAAGGGTTCAAGGCCTACCCAGCCTTCCATTCAATGGGTACTGAGTTCTCTTGCCTGTGGTAAAGCGGCCTGGGCCTGAAGTGAACCACTCATCTCATTCTAGCGAAGAGTTTAAGAATGAGTGGAGCTATACCTTCACTCCCCCTATATGCCTTCATGCCATGGGCACGGAAAAGCGTTTATGTTTTTTTTTCGGTTATAAGCTTAGATATGCATCAAGTGTCCATACGTATTTCTAATCGCTAAAAAAAAAACACGGTTTCATACTTTTGTACATTTATGTTTCTGATGTAACTTTGGTAGCAAATTTGATGTACTTAAACTACACAAATTCACTACTTACAACCATCAAATTGGAAGTGATAGAACATGTTCGCACAACCGTCATGTTGTTTTCAATTTTACAGAAATGTAACATTTATCAACAAAACAGAACGGATGAGGACGATAAAATAATCAGACAGGAATTCATTCTTAACTATAGCAAAATAAGTGGTTTGAGGTTTCCGCTGCCTTATTGCTCAGGAAGCGGGTCTTCTGGTTATTTCGCTGTGTGTTTGGGTAAATTCTTTCCAAGGATATTAACAAAGTGCCACCTCCATCTTCAGGATTGAGTCACTTCACGGACTCATAACCCTGAACATTAAGGCGGTACGTCCGTTCGAAACGTCGCGAATCAGTTACCCAATCACACGGCGCAACAACCAGAAGACCTGGTTCTTCGATATGAAAACAGCTTTGCAACTAAAGAAATATCTGAGCGGTGTGTCATTTCCAACGAGTCAAGCGGCAGTATTACCGCTACACTAACCGTATATTTCGCTGCAGTATTCTTTGTCTCTGTCTATGTCTGTCTCTCTCTCTCTCTTGCTTGTTACACGAATGACAAGGTTAGCTGTTATTATAGTCGCTTTACTTACAGTTAAAGGTAAGATGTAGAGAGCATTTCACATTGCCTTCTGTCTGTCTGGCACACGCGCGCACACTTCAAGCAGCAATGTTAGAAGCGAGTACTCCACTGCCATAACCTGTCAGCCAATGAGCTATAAAAATTGTGCATTACGCGAAGTATTAATTTTATACACAAGAAGATTTAGATGTTTTCTCTATTTTAAATACACAAAGGAAGTAATTCCCCCCCCCCCAACCATTGCAATGGTATAGCGGCGCTAAGCTAGCTATACCGGAGAATTTGCCACTGACAGCACCATGTTTGACCCTAAAATTAAATAAGTCCTTGGCAGTGCCATGAAGGCATATAAGGGACGTAGGGGTATAGCTCCACTCATTCTCAAACTCGGCACTAGATAGAGGCGATTTCTTACTTCGTGGTAAGAAAGTAAATTTCCAGTGAGGTGTATTAGAAACAGATAAAATTTCAGGAAAATATTTGGACCTAATTTGCCTTATGTACGGGGAAGATGAGGTTAGTTAGAATGTAATGGGGTTCAGCGAGGTGTATTTATATCACTGGAGTCAGGGATGTCACAGTAGGCTTGATAGGCATATATAGCTGCGGATGATGTAGAAGTGGCGTTGTTTTACGTTTAGCGTCACGCTATGTAGGGGAAGAAGTTAGGCATATGTTTCATGGGTTCTTAACTCTGCCGCTAGGTGGAGGTGAGATAAAGCGTCGTTTTATCCGACCACTTTACCATCACTGAGTAGGAAGCTGATTGGGCTTCTGGCACTTTCTGGGCGTTTTGCACAGGACAGTATCTCTTTCTGTGCTGGGAAACGAACTCCAGTCTCATGGTCGTCCACTCTGTAGCTTATCACTATGCTGACTGAGCTATCTCGGTTTCTGTGTAGCTTAGGATCAAAAGAAAGAGAAGTGATTCGTGTTTTTTGTTTGGGGACCTCATTGGAATTGGCTGTTTGAGGGGCAATGGAAGGGAAATAGCTGTATTTCTTTTTGATGTTGGGTGAACAAAATGAACTGCCACTCTCTCATAGATTCTGTTAATGCTGGCATCATCACGAAATTAATAAGACAAGGAATACTGTGAGGTCACTTGCTTCAGACATGCTAACAGCAGAGTCCACTTTGCCGATGCTTTAAAAGAGAGATGTTTTGCTGTAGAGCAGTGGTTCCCAAAATGTGCTCCGCTGATTCCAAGGGATCCGCGACCCGTTACCTGGGGATCGTGGGTACATTTCTGTAATGGCTACTTTGAAGTGTACTTATTTCTTAAATGAAAGGAATAATGTTTTGTTAAACATTATCGAGAACTTCTTTAATTGGCGATATATTTATTGCGTGTGACCGTTGGAATATCTAATTAAGAAACGCCCTGTACCCACAAAGTGAATGACAATGATTTTAATTAAGGTGAACTCATGCAATGCATTGTTACATATACTACTGGCATGTATTCGTAGCTATCTAAAATCAGTTCTTAGACACCAATTTTTAGTTTTGGATACCTGACATCTGGGCACTCTATGCTTAGGTGAGCAAAGATATGAGGATCCGTGGTTATTTTTCGAAGGCTAAATGGGTTGGGTCCGCGAGCAAAAAATAAAAAAAAGGGTAACACTGCGCTAGAGGATAGCTTTCGTTTGTATAATTCTGACTAGATTGTTATATTTTTGTGTATTTTGTAATTATTTCTTATTCCATCGCTTGCCTAAGCTACAGATGTAGTCAGACACATAAATACAAGCCTAAATGCATTTCTTGTTGTTCTTCACATCGCCACTTATTATTATTATTATGCCACCACCGCAGACCAGGCACTTGGTTGGTGTTCGTCTCCTTTCTAATCTCGGCCTGGCTACCGAAAGTCGTGCTAGTTACAGAAAAATGATGCCGTCGAAGCGCGGCGCTGTGATACTAACTTTCACCCACTTAGCCAATCGGTGACACACTAAATTCTCCTCCCCCCACCCCACCCACCGTGACGTCACCTCTGGCACTTGAGAAGCGCTACTATTCACATGAAAAAATTTACCGTTGTATCCGGAACGCAGGTGCACTGAGGGTGTAATTAGAGGCTGCCGTGAACAGTTGTAGATAGCAAGGCAAACGAAATGTGTATTTACGTGATGAGAGTTTTTGGCTGTTTGTTGTTACAGCCGTTAGAAGGTCTATACTAGTTGGCAGTGTGACGGTAAATGTAAATTTGTCACTGCTGAAGCCATGAAGGCGTATGGGGGGAGTAACAGTATGGCTCCACTCATTCTTACCTTCGGCCGTTTTATTACTCGTATGAAAACCCAGGTACTCGTTGGATAGGAGGCTGTGTGGGGCGCAGAAACTGTCTGGTGGTTGTGGAGAAATTTCTGTTGGCCGTCCCGGAATTCAAACCTCTGACCTCCCAGCCCGTAGCTATTCGCAATACCGACTGTGCTTTTAAATTAAATGAAAGAGATGTCGGTTTTTATTTTTTATTTTTTTATTGTGTTTTTGGTTATTTAATTTTTTGTATATCAAACAAACACTGACAAATGCACTGATGTATTATCGAATCACCACCTAACCTAACCTAACCTAACCCCATTCATAACTCCAACATGTTGCAGCCCTGAATGGGTCATCTTTATAATTTATACATTCTGGTAGTGTGGGTCAGCAAAATCTTGTCTCGAGATCAGAATGCAGGACAAAATCAAAACATAAACAATGATAGTAAATCCTTTGAAACGGTGGAACAGTTCGAATATTTGGGAACAACCATAATAAACCAAAATTCTGTTCAGGAAGAAATTAAGAGCAGATTGAAGTCAGGGAATGCTTGCTATCATTCGGTGCAGAATCTTTTGTCTTCCAGTTTGCTGTCCAAAAACATAAAGATTAAGATATACAGAACTTGTATAATTTTGCATGTTGTTTTGTGTGGGTGTGAAACTTGGTCGTTCACACTGGGGGGAGTAACGTACGTAGGCTGGGGGTGTTTGAGAATAGGGTGTTGAGGAGAATATTTGGGCCTAAGATGGACGAGGTAACCTTGGAGTGAAAAAAACTACATAATGAGGAACTTAATGATCTGTGCTCCTCATGAAATATTGTTCGGGTGACCAAATAGAGAAGAATGAGATGGACGGGGCATGTAGCACATATGAGGGGAGAGGAGATGTGTACACAGGGTTTTGGTGGGGGAAACCTGAGGGAAAGAGACCACTTGGAAGACCCAGGCTTAGATGGAAGGATGATATTAAAAAGGATCTTTAGGATGTGGGATGGAGGCATGTACTGGATCGATCTGGCTCAGGATAGGGACGGGTGGCGGGCTGTTGTGAATGCGGTAATGAACATTCGGGTGCCATAAAATGTGGCGAATCCCCATGTGATGACCGGAGAAAAGAGCAGTCCCACTGCAGCCCGTGCAGGTCGTAAAATAGAGACCAAAATGGGTACCCGGTGTCTTGGGGTATAGTTGGGCCACCCTTCCCCGGAGTTGTACACTGTGTGTTTATGTATATATATATATATATACACATACATATACATATACATATACGGTGGACTGGCGCTCCAAGTTGGCGGTTGGGCGACAGGCCAGCAGCTTGTCTTAAGAAAGCTAGCTGTTTGGAAACCGGAATTGTGGCCTCGGAAGAGGATCGATAAATGAATTGGTGAAAGAAATTGTTAGGTATAAAATAAATACATGTGCTGTGCAAGAAATTGGATGGCCAGGGAAAGGAACTGTGATGAAAGAGAATTCTGTGATTTTATATAATGGGCTTACGAGTGACAGACATGAATTTGGAACAGGATTTTATATCAGTAGACATGTTACTGATAGTTTATTTGATTTTGAACCTGTGAATGAAAGAATTTGTAAAATTAGGGTTAAACCTAAACGTTACAATTTTACATTTTATATCAACACACGCCCCAACCGATGGAAAAGATGAAGCAGACAAAGAAGAGTTTTATAGTTCTTAGGAGAACGTATGTGATGCAGTTCTCAATTACGACATGAAAACATTGCTATGGGATTTCAAAGCTAAAGATGGAAAAGAATCCCATTTATATCCAGCATGTGGAGGGCACAGCCTTCACAACGATAATGATAGTGATAATGGAAAAGAATGGCAAATTTTGCGCTGGGAAGAGACAGAGCTGTGACAGGTTATGATACCAACATAAGGACGTTCACAAGGACGCCTGTGGATCACCCGACAATAAAATATGTAACCAGACAGATTGTATAATGGTGAATAGCAGACACCGCACGAATGTTTGTGCTGTGAGAAGCGTGAGAGATGCTGAAATGGAGCCAGACCGTTTTTAGTGACGGCCAAAATTATATTGAAAAATAAAAGAAACGTGAAGACTCAGAAGAGTTTAATAAAGAAATGGGATATCGGTGAACTAAATGTGAAATAAGTAAAAGAAAAATTCATGAAGCAGGTAACAGCAAATGTACAAAATACTGAGTAAGAAGCAGTGGAAGATATAAATGAAAAACGGAACAAAATCAAGAACGGAATAACTGAAGCAGCTAGACAATATAGGAAAAGAAGAAAGGGCACAAAGTAATAGTTGGTTTGATGAAGAATTTCTAATAATATTAAAAGGTAAAGAGAGAACTTACAACAGAATGATTAACAGAAATACCAGACAAAATGAACAAAAATATAAGGATAAAAGGAAAGAAACACAACATTTAGACAAAAAAAGAGATTGTTTTAAATCAAAGCTGGAGCAAATGGAAATTGCTTACAGTGACAATGAAGCAAAGGAATTTTATCAAGAAGTGAACAGTGTAAGAAAAGGATTCGAACTACAAACATTACTGATGGGAGATAATAAAGTAACATCGTAAGCAACAGAGCAAAAGTCTTGCAGAAGTGGCCTGAGTGTCATGAGAAGAACTTTGAACTGTAAGATGGGACGGACAGTGACAGTGGAGCGGAGTGGACAATGCGCGTACTGTACAAACTGCAGAACCCTATGTTGAACCCGCAAATGATGTAGGCATAGAGATGACAGTAGGTAAACTGAAAAATGACAAAGCAACTGGACATGATCAAATCCCGGCAGAATTGATTAAAGAGGGAGGAAAAGAGCTCATGAAGGTCATTTATGAACTCGTGTCAAAAAATATGGGAGGAAGAGGTCACACCACGTGAGGGGAAATATGGCATGATGTGTCCAGTTCTTAGGGAATGGGACGTGACCATATGGGATAATTATAGAGCAGTCACATTGCTATGTGCAACATATAGATTTCTGGTAAGAATTTTATACGTAAAATTAGCACCTTATGCTGTGGAAATAATATGAGAATATCAACGAGGCTTTCGAGGGGGGAAGATCAACTTTTGATCAAATTTTTACTGTGAGACAAATGTTGGAAAAATGTTGGGAACAGAATTTACAGGGTGTCCCAGGAGGAAATGTCAATATTCTGGGAGGTCACAGTATCGGTCACTCTAAACAAAAAACTGTATATGTACACGTGTCCTATTCCGAACGGTTTCCGAGATAGATCTGTTTTACTGAACAGAAGTTTGGATTTGGCGCCCATTGTTGTCCTTCACTCCCGCCGTACTGCGCCCTGTTAGATTTTTGTTTATGGGGCTGGATGAAGAGTAAAGTGTACAGAACAAAAGTGGATACACGAGACGAATTGCTCGATCTCATAATGGATGTTATCGCCAGCATAAAGGGAACGTCAAGGTGCACTCAGACGAACAACACGCCTTGTATTTACACGAGTTGCAAAGTGCATTGATGTTGACAGTGGGATTTCCGAAAATGTGTTGCACTAGGTAAACTGTACCAACTTTGCCACATGAACAATAAATGCCGATATTAGAAATGATACGTAATATCTCTTTGTCAACAATTTTGCAACCGTACAGTTGATTTTCAGGCAACATATGTCACTGTATGGAGAGATGCAATAACAAGTCCAATGCACAAACTAGGTCCCCCCCCCCCAAAAAAAATCTTTAATTGTGCAAAATTTTAAATGATTAAATATACGCTATAAGTTAAAATTGGTAAAAATTTATGCTCTGAAATTAAAGTTAACAAGTTTTGAGACAAGGTGATGCTATTGCTCCTTTGCTGCTTAACATAGTGTTGAAAATTGCAATTGGAAATTCGAAAGGAGAGAAGTGGGGAAGCATATTGGACAAACGTAGTCTAATTATGGCATATGCTGATAATGTTCTTATTATGGCAAAAAGATGACAAGATGTTGAAGAAGTAATTAGATCAACGGTCGAAAAAAACAAACAAAATGGGATTAGAAATAAATAGAATAAGACAGCATTTATGGTAGAATCACGAAAGCCTTACAATTTATATGAGTATGTGAAACTTGGTAGACCACTGGGGAGTCCTAGGCGTAGATGGGTGGATAATATTAGGACGGATCTCCAGGAGGTGGGATGTGGGTATATGGACTGGATTCGGCTGACCCAGGATAGAGACAGGTGGCGGACGCTTATGAGTGCGGTAATGAACCTTCGGGTTCCGTGAAATGCGGGGAATTCCTTGACTAGCTTCAAACCTGTTAGTAAGTATGTCAAACTTGGTACATATAATTTTGAAACAGTGAAAGATTATACATGTCTTGGTACAATTGTAACAAATAAAGTGGATTAAGACCAGGGATTTAAAAAAAGAATTACAAATGCAAGTAGACCATATTATGCACTTCTTCCTGTACTAAAGAGCCATTCAGCACTCAGAGCAGAAAAAAGAATAATCTATAAGACATCAGTGAGACCGGTGGCAACATAACGGAGCAGAATATTGGACACTGAATGAAGGGATTGCTAAACTGCTGGTTACTTTTGAAAGAAAAGTTTTAAGAACGTTTGGGAGGGGGGATTAAAGTAAATGAAAATTGGAGAAAGCGATATAGTAAATAATTAATGCAGCTGTTTGGAGATTTAGATGTACTTTCATTTGCCAGAATAAATGTGTTGAATTGGATTGGTCGTGTTAATAGAATGGATAGTAAAAGAAAAATAAATTAATTATTTCACGATAATCACCAGGGATGTCGACTAAGAGGGCGACAAAAAAAACAGATGGTGTAATAGTGTACAAACAGATATTAACAAATGCAAAATTACAAATTGGGAAGAGAGGTCTAAAAACAGAGCTGACTGGGAGAATTCCATTCAGGAGGCAAAGATCCGCATTGGACAGCAGTGCCATTGAAGAAGAAGAAGAAGAAGAAGAAGAAGAAGAAGAAGAAGACGACGAAAAAGATTATTATGATGGTGATGATGATGATGATGAATTTTTGACTACCTCAGAACCTATTGGCTTCTCAGGAAGGACTCTGCTACATGGCGCTAGTTGTTAGTTTGTTAGTTTGCGTACAGCATTTTTGCCTTTAACTCCTGCAGTTTCTGTAACTGTCCTCTTGCTGTGCTGTACGTCAGCATGTCAGCGACATCAGCTCATCCCTACTGACTGACATACGTTCGTTGTTGAATCAGTAGAACAGGATCTGTGGCGTAGATAATTGATCGGGGGTCCACCAGCTACTGATAATGCCTCCCCCACCCATCCATATTATTGGTGACGTTGCACCCTTACGTTATAACATGGATCCACAATACTACCTTCTGTCAGGCGAACGGATTCCAGTCCGAAAGGACTCGCAAAAAATTTTAGTTTTCTGTATGTTGGATGTCTTCTGTCTGCGTCACTGGAGAGGAGAAATTTTAGGCGCATTCGCTAAATTGCGAAAAGCGACTCAGCCTCGTCACGTCTGTCCGTTCGCATGGAACAACTCGGCTCCCACTGGATGGATTTTCACGAAATTTGATACTTGACGATTTTTCCACAATATGCCGAGAAAATCCGAGTTTCACTAAAATCTAACACGAATAACGTGTACTTTACATGAAAACCAACATACATTTTTTATATCTCCCTCAGTTCTTCCTAGAATGAAAAATGTTTCATACAGAAGTTGTAGAGGAAATTAAAACACGTGTTTTGTGTTCAATATATATTTTTTTAAATGGAAAATCGTACCCTTTATGAGATAATGTGGGAAAATATTGTACAGACGGACAGAACACAGAAGGCAATATATTATGACGCATGCGCATTTCATGCTGGATACCTAAGGCTGCAAACACACACTCCAGAATATGTAATACTTATTCCTCTTCTACAGCAACAATGGTTGCACGAACGCGCCTCTGTGTCACGTTATGCGCACTTTGTCTGTCTTGTTGTAACTGCAAAGCAATTTTAATGCCGCGACTCTACACTCTTTCCCATGTTGATCGGGAAATTGAAGAAATGCAAGAAGCAACACTTCCAGCTGTATCACTGTCTGTAACTAACTAACTAGCTAACTAACTACCTAACTACCTAATGAACTACCTAATTAATTAACTACCTACCTACCCACCTACCTAACTAAATAAATTACCTACCTACCTATATAACTACCTAACTAACCAACTAACTACCTAACTATCTAACTAACCACCTAACTAACGAACGAACTAACTACCCACTTAACTAACTAAATAACTACCTACCGACCTAACTAACTATCTAACTAACCACCCAACTAACGAACGAACTAACTACGCACCTAACTACCTACCTACCTAACTAACCACCTAACTAACTAACGAACGAACTAACTACCCACCTAACTAACTACCTAACAAACAAACAAACAAACTGTCTAACTAATTAACGAACTAAGTAACTAACTAACTCTACTGAGCAGAGTCCTCACACGGACACGTAGAAGCCACGAAGTAAACGAAATCTGCGCTCTTCTGGGATTTTACGCAGAGTAAAGCCGACGTTTCGGGACAACCTATCGTCCCGTCTTCAAGGGTCAAACAGTCAAAGAACTTTTGCTTTCTGCTATACAAGCTAGAATAGCGTAGTCAGTACAGCTGATCCTGGTTCAGATCTGGGGTTACTTTACTGAAGATGACTAAGTGGAGCGAAACGACAGAGTATTTTGAGGAGCGTTTGAAAAATTGCGAAAAAGCGACTATTTGCTTCGTCATGTATGTCCGTCCATGTGTCGGAGTGTCCTTCTGCATGAAACAACTCGGCTCCCACTGGACGGATTTTCGTGAAATTCGATATTTGAGTATTTAAAAAAAAATCTGCCGAGAAAATTCAAGTTTGATTAAAATCTGACAAGAATAACTGGTACTTCGCATGAAGACCGATGGACATTTATAATAATACCTCGCTGAATTCTTCTTAAAATGAGAAATGTTTCAGGTAGAAATTGTGCTATGTCGAAAAATTTGGTAGAGGCAGAATGCGCCCCAGACGACAATACAATGTGGCGCATGAGCGTTGCTTGCTGGATAAATAAGACTACAGGCTCTCACAATATGCAAAGTGTTTCAGGAGGAATAGTAAATGTTTTAGGAGGTGGCAGTATGGACTATTCCGAGTAAATAAGTTCATATAAACACGTGTCCGATTTTAAGTGGGCGTGGAGGTACAGCTGTTTGAATGCTAAGCATAAAAAGTCTTACAAAAGGTACGAATGAAAGACAAATGACGTATTGATTGCATTTATTGGTTATGTAAATGATCTCAATAAACTGCAACAGTTCAAAGTAAGTGTTCAAAAATCCCACCATTTACTTCAATGCTCTTTTCAACCCTCTTGGCAACAGTACGTGTAGCTCTCCTGAGGTCGTCTTGGCGTTCTTGCTTTATGAGGGCAGCACTATTCATAATGCGAGCGACCAATTCGTCTCTTGTGTTTACTTTTTC
>Ga0123354_10017878_pt1 | contig 11109 bp, 11 predicted proteins | sample TergutLab28metaG_2_FD_97872 | JGI IMG/M metagenome (GOLD analysis project Ga0123354, IMG submission 97872) | Labiotermes labralis P4 segment gut microbial communities from Petit-Saut dam, French Guiana - Lab288 P4 | ecosystem: Host-associated > Arthropoda: Insects > Digestive system > Gut ... | reverse complement strand
CCAGAAATTGAACCCATGACCTTCCAGCTTGTAGTGCAGTGCCTCAACCAACTGCATCACTGGGTAACCCTTTCTCTGTAATGAATATTCATATTGTGACCTGCGTTATGATACAATGTTGTTTTTAGTCATAATTTGCAATTCGTAGTCAGGGTGTGTCCTGAAGATAGAAGCAGTATCATCTGTCTCTGTGTACACCTATCATGCTCTACCAAATCATAACCCTAAAGAGTGCAATACACAACTGTTGTGGCTTATCTTTTGTCTTTACTGTAGAATGAAGTCTTCTGTTAATAAGCTAAGCTGACACTAAGTAATTACAAACATGGTGCTTTGCAGGGTTCACTGGAGGGGTCTGAGCCCAAACAGGTAGCAGAGATGCAAACAAAAGGCAGAGTTAGGTCTGGTGTGTACCAAGCATATTTTGCTGCTGGAGGGGACTGCTCTGTCATGCTTATCGTGCTGTCTGTATTCATTTTGGCGCAACTTGCTGTCAGTGGGGGTGACTACTGGATGTCCTTCTGGTATGTTTGTTTCATTCACTGGTGCAGGTTTTGAAATCTTAAGTGTGACCCAACATAATGAAGACGTATTTCTGTTCTACATGAATCATAACAGGTTCTTGATATCTTAATGTTGTTACTTTCCAACACATAAATATTTGGCATCACTGAGAGATCCAACAACAATGTCACTTTGACATTAAGCTCATTGTAGCCTTTTTAAGATTTGAATATTGATGTTATGCCTTATGCACATGAGCTTATTGTAAATTTAAGAGGAAATGATGCACGAAGTCGGAAAATTTCAGTACACTGCCTTGCTCAAACTGTTTCTGAGTGGAGTACAGATATTCATTGTCACCATTGTCTTACACAGTCTACCACTTCCCTTATTGTGAGTGGGTGTACAAAAAGGACATCGTAATGTACTGATCCTCTGCCAGCAGAGATGTCATGTCGGTCACAGCTTCAGACACTTTTGGCGATCTGGAGGGACTTTGGTGATGCGTGTGGTGTCTCTCTTCCTTATCATATTGTCATGTCAGAGCTTTGTACTGTATTAACCTTTAAATGACCTGCATTTACGTATGCAAATGCATGTAAAAATTGCCCCTAGGAATTTATTTTCTGTGTTTGCAAAACAGTGAAATTTTCTGCATCTTAACACATGATGTATAATTGAATAAAGGTAGACCAACTTGATGACATTTGCTTTATTATGTCAATTTACTGCTCAACATGTTTTGGATGTAGTAGTAGTTCAGCCTGCATTCGGATACCACATCACCAACAGCCAATCCCGCTACATAACACCAACATGCCTCAAGTCAGCACATTACAGCCTACACAATAACGCACCAAGTAGTCGCAAGCTCCTGAAGATAGATGTATTAACATCCAAAACATGTTGAGCAGTAAATTGACATAATAAAGCAAATGTCATCAAGTTGGTCTACCTTTATTCAAATATCAAGATGATGCACGGTCCAATACGCATAAGATGATGTATAATCTCTGTTTCATTTTCCACAAAATACTGTTTGTTTCATAATTCTATCTTTTTCTATTCAAATAATATATTTTTTATAAACCATGACCTAAAATTACATACCAGTCTAGTCATTTAAAGGTTAATGAATAGAATATAAGTAATCATATGGGTTAATTTACGTACATATAGATTCTTAAACTCATTTTTAAATACTTTTTATAGGGCTAACGTAGAAGAATGGAGGTCTTCAATCGTTAGTGGGATTGCCGCCAACATCAATGATGCTGCTATTAATGACACCACTGCACAGTTTCTAGACATGAATGCTACTGCTGTTGCTACAACTGATATTAGTGATTGGGACTGGGTGAATGGTACTACCGTTGTTTCAGCAAATGTCACTAAGTGGAGCTGGATTCCCAGCACAGAGACATGTATTTTTGTGTACTTTGTGTTTGTGACTGCCATTGTTGTGTTTACCCTGGCGAGTACATTTTTCTTCTTCTCACTGTGTATGAGAGCTTCCATAAATCTCCACAACACAATGTTCAACAGTATCTCACGAGCTACATTGTGGTTCTTTAATAACAATCCATCAGGTAACACAGCATTTAAAGTCTTTTGTAAAAAGTATTTCTGATAGTAGCAAGTGCCTCTGTTCATGCTATTTGTTTGGTTCTGCCCTCTTTGTGAGTTGTAGACATACCGTGTTGAGTTATGAGAATCTGGAAGGCAGATTAGTCTCTTTGATTAATCAGATTAATGTAAGATTGATGGTCAGTAGAGGGGACATAACATTAACCTTTAACATCCAGCATTTAAATCTCAGTTACAGGAAATCTTTGACCCATGTAGTAGTTCCAGGCTAATGTGGACTTTGTATTTCTCACACCTATAATGAGTAATCTTTAGCAGAGGTAAAGGCTTAAGTTTGTGAACAAGAAAATCTGAATGCAGATTTTATCACGGATCATTCCTTCTAAATTCACTGATCAAGAATCTTATGTCTCAGGCTACCAGTTTCTCTTGAAAGAGAAGTCAGAATTTGTGTTTCACCTGTGTTACGTGAAATGGTCTATTTTATTAGGAAATGGAAGTGTTTTATAGGGAGTAGTATGTGCCCAAAATATTGTTCACTGAATGTAATAGATTGTGAAGTGGTATTGTAGCGCATGTAAGCTCTTTATAAAATGATATCTTCGTACTGTCATTACATTTCAGGTCAAATACTAAACCGTTTCACCAAGGATATGGGAGCAGTTGATGAAATATTGCCTGAAACAATGATGGACTGTTTGCAGGTAGCCATTTTAACATCGAATAATACTGAATAATTTAATTGCACACAGTGGAACTTTGTATGATTTTCATGAGACCAAGATGGCATTTATATTACCAGGGAAACATGGCAGCAAAACTTCATGTGTTGGTCTAGTGATTGGCTTTATACTTGGGACGTCCTGTGTTTAAATCTCAGCCCCAAGGCCAGGTATCTGGACTGAAGGATTTTGCTCTTCCACTATCACTGCAGGCGTGTCGTGGCAGGATAGGACTTCAGATCGGGCCATGACCACGTTATTTGGCAACATTTCCAATTTGTTATTTTTGAACTGTCCTTTCATTATATGTTCTTTACTGTAGTCTGAGCTATTGAAATGGCTTCAATAAATAATCGAAGAATAAAAAAGCGTTTTTTTTTTTTAGAACTTTGATCAGAACCAAAAATATTATACTTGGAAAACATGAATGGCCCATCATTGCTAACCTTTTTTGGGTGGAGAGTCAGTACAGTGCTAAGACTACCCTATATAGTCAGCAGCAGACTGCTGTAGTTTTGAAGTACTTGATCGTGACTTCAGATTGTCTCATTACAGCGAACATTGATGATAATCGGTGTGCTTGTAGTAGTAGCAGTGGCGAATTACTGGACGTTGATCCCAACAGTAGTGATGCTGGTTCTGTTTTTTCTACTCAGGATGTACTATATTCCTACATCACGCAGTATCAAGAGGCTTGAGGGTATAAGTAAGTGGCAACTGTTTTCATATTTTACATTATACTTTGAATTTATTGTACTGTTAGGAAATGTATGCTTGGATTACCAAGTTTGGTGTGCTGTCTGTGTTTTATCTCATTATCTCAGTAATTGTAAGACTCTTGGAGAAACTGTATTGACCATAAAATGTGTGTTTTGTTTTTCTCTAGAATTTTTGTTTGAAATATCTTGTACTCCAATATGTTTTTCTTGAGTTACACCAAGAAGCATGTAGAAACATATGTATTTCATCAAGTACAGTGTCCATCACTGTTATCCAGTTTTAATCAAAATATGTATATGACAACAAAGTGTTAGTGAATTGCTTAAGCATAGTTAATGCACAGAATTGACTCTGTTGCATTGAGCTGTGTTTTTTGAAGACAATGAATACTTGCTGCTATGTTCAGCCTTCACAATTCAACAGAATCTGTGTTGTTATTCATAGTTCACATTGCCTGGATCAGGATTGGTTACTTACGTTACGAAGTTCCCATTTCCTTCCCTGTTTTCGAGACAATTTTTTGCTGGCTTTTTCTTGTCTGTCCTCTTATCATGTTTTGAACTTTAATCATCTTGTTCCATAGCTTATGTCAATATATTGATGATAAATTTTTATGTTTTGCTGGTAGTTCTACCTCTATGTAAGACATCCTGCTGTACTCAACGATATTGTACATAACTAATTAATAATTTGTGAGACAAAAATGACACTGTCAAACACAAATAGTTTCTATTATATACATTATTATGGCAGCATGTTTCAACCTAGTCTGGTCATCTTCAGGCCAATAAAATTCATAAAATATACTGTGTACAACTGTATTAAAAGATACTAGTAATTTAAATGTCAGTTTATACAAATGGACCAGTGCATGGGTAATAAACCTTTGGGTGCCATAAAATGTGGGGAATTTCTTGACTAGCTGAGAACCGGGTAGCTTCTCAAGAAGGACTGTGCTCCATGGAGTAAGTGAGTAGGTAAGTAAAGCAGTATATGTTTGCTGTGTCAGATTTGTTTTGATAATAATTAGAGTGATAACAAAATTATTAAAATATGATTAAAGGAGGATTCGTATAATATTTTGGTATGGCCAGAGAATGTGCAGTATAAAGTCCATGGAATGGTATATTGTATGTGGCCTTGGGCTCATTGAGGCTTGTGGCTGTTTATCCATGTTCATTATAATTTTCTGTAAATATTTATTATATTGTAGTGGACGTCTGCCTATTCAAGTTTCATCATTACTGCATTTTCACCAGGTTCATAGTTTACTTACTTGTTATACTCTCCTCACAGCTGTTCAGTACATACTGATTGCCATAAGTGATGTGCTATGTATATGTTGTTTGGTGCTATGATGCCATCTGTCTATTTTCATATTGTACTAGTATGTTGAAGATTTTGTTTTCTGGTGACTATTATTGTCATTGATTTGGGTACCATTTTTAGTTTATTTTTAGACAGTATCCAAATGCCTTCCCTGTTTGTTGCGTACAGGAAGTCCGTGGTATCTTCCATAGGCGCTATAGCATGTCCATTATCTAATATGTGTTGGGAAATTGTGGAGTTATTGTTGTTGTTTTTAAAGTGCTGTTGATATCAAATTTTAAACTGTCTGCATGTTTGCCTGATGTATTTATGTGCGCAATCAAGACTCTGGAGATGGTAGATGCTGTTGTTATGTGTTTGTCTTCTTAATATTGAGGATTCTGCCAATATTCTTAGTTTTATAGGAAAATTCTGTATCTGATTTCCTAAATAGCTTTGTAAAATCATTAACTTCATTGCCTATGTGTATAAAGGTAACCACTTTCCTTTTTCTCTTTTAGTTGTCACCATTTGCTGGAGGATGGTTAAAGCTCAGCTGTAATATGTACCGATATAACACTGAAATAAAAGTGTATAATTCTCTCAAATGTGATAGTGCATTGTCTAATGGTAGATCTGATTGTAACTGTGACTTTATAAATACCATTTCTCTTAATGCTTTTATAATATATTAATTGGCTAATATCTTTATAATGTGTAACAAACCAACCAGCACACATCAATAAAATAGGTTTTATTATATACTACCATTCACCAACATTTTGGTCACTTCTGCCACCATCATCAGGGTGTCATACAAGAATATGAACAATTACACAAAATATATAATTAAAACCGCCTAGGTCATTTTAATTATACATTTTGTACAATTATTCGTATATTGTTAGTATCTTTGTTTGATGCCCTGGATGATGGCTGCGGAAGTGCGTGAAGCATGACAGTGAATGCTAATATGTGATAAAAATATTTTATTGATGTGCATTTGTTGTTACATAGTATAAATATTCTTTAATGCATGAATGTTGAAAATATATAGTTGCATATATCTTCTATGATATGTCCTTCATACATTCTGTTAAACAGGTATCTTATTGTATCCAAACCTACCTGTGCATTAATTTTTTCCTTACATTTACTATACAGCTGCTGCATGTTAACTTCTTTAACTTAATGACTGTTTAAGAATTTACTTGTTTCATTGATCAAACAAATCTTTGTCAACCTTAGAAATGTAATTTTTCGTCATGTAATTTTCACTTTCCAACATCTTTCAAGGTAGAATGTTCTTAAATTTATGTTTGAACTTGTTTTCAGCACGTAGCCCTGTGTTTTCCCATCTTAATGCATCATTGCAAGGTCTGACCACCATACGAGCATTTGGTGCGCAGGCTGTACTAAAGAAGGAGTTTGACAAACTTCAGGTGAGTTTACTACAAAAGTTTGTTTTCCCTTGTCATTTGTTTAACCTACATTGTTTCATCTTGATCTCATGAATTGAAAAGATGTTTCTGCATTGATCTATGTCATAAAAGTTGTCATGTCTGTTGGCATGTACAGTTGGTTTTACTGTATACTTTTTGTTTTCAGGATGTGCATTCAAGCTGTCATTACCTGTTCATTGCAGCAAATCGAGCTTTTGGCTTGTGGTTGGATATTCTTTGTGTGATATACATCGCTCTTGTTACTTTCAGCTTTCTCATATTGAGTGGAGGTATGTGAGCTGTGTTTAACCATTATCATCCAAAATCATGGATTTTAAATCTGCTGGTACTAAGGGACTGGCAGTCTTGTTTTAACCCAAGGATAATAGTAAGAGCATTTCGAAAGTGCATTGCTCAATCAGTTGGATCATAGACGTGACCAGTAAAGGTCAGGTAGATCCTCTTCTGACTGGAATACTTCAGTTCTGTTACTGTCAGAATATGTTGTTATGTTAATTCATTGGCCATTAGACCATTATGTATTTGGTACTACTAAATTGTTGGTATAGCAGGTGGGCTAGGGGCTGGACAGCAGAGGAACTGTTGTTTTATTCCTGGCAGAGAAAATAGATTTCTGTCTTCCGAAAGTGTCCAGACCAATTTTGGAACCCACCTAGCTTCCTATGCAGTAATTATGGTAGGGGAGGGGAGTGTTGCTTTCCCAGTGGGTCAAGTCGCCCGAGTCTGAAGTTGACTATTCAGCTCCATCTAGAGCCAAGGTTAAGGATGAATGGAACTGTACCTCTATTCTTGTATATGCCTTCATGGCACGCATAGAGACAATTTTACCTTCTAACTAAACTGTAGTCATATTCAGGAAGGTAGAAGTACTTACATATATATAGGTTGTAGTAGGAAGTGCTGACCCATTTAAAAATTGCCATGATTTTTATGAATTTAAATTTTAGCACACCTGCCAGTTACCAAGGTTAGGAGGGATTGTTGGAGTTTGCATCTGGCACACTAGTCTATTCTGTTGGGCTCATTAGATAAAGCTATACATATCCACAGAGAGAATGATAGAAAATCATAGACCATTGATGTCAAAGCTAGGGCACTGCATATGTATGCACAGCTCATTGTTCTGCCAAACTGCAGGGAAAGCGATAAGGTATTGATACACCATTGTTAGGTAATTTATAAGTCTTTTGACAGCTTTTAATCAATCTTTCATGTTGTTTCACTGCATTATATTTTATGTCATTGAATTTCAGTGCAGTATGGTGGTAATGTGGGGCTTGCCATAACACAGGCCATTGGCCTTACAGGGTTGCTACAGTGGGGCATACGACAGATGGCTGAAATGGAAAATCAGATGACTTCAGTTGAACGTATCTTAGAATACACTTCTGTTCCAAGTGAGCCCCCACTTGAGAGCCTTCCTGGTAGGTGTCATAGCTTTTGTGTCACAAACATAATGAAAAACAGACCATTCATCTTTTTCTTGGTCTGTATTTGTGCTATCAATTCACAAGCCAAGAAGTTTGGTTATTAGCACCTCCTGTTTCTCAACATACTCACAGCAACTCATCATGTAGGTATCTTTATCTTTGCTTTGCTCTGCATATTCAGTAACTGGAGGCTGCATCACCACATGGAGCCTGAGAGAATTCTTTGTCACGGTGCTAAGGAATTGGTGAACAGAATTGTTTGCCACAAGCAGACTCAGCCAGTGTCACAGTAATGTATTAGTAGTTAAATGTGAACCTGTACTGGATGGACGTTGCTTTATTGTTACATTGCATGGGGGCAGGTCAGCTGGCTGAGTATTAAGTTTTTCTGTACTAATACTGTTATTCTGATCTAAAGTATGGCCATCAGCCCTCTAGAACTGGGATGTTTAATATGGCCTGTTACTGGACAGTACATTGTTATTCCTGAATTAATACATGACTCTCAGCCAACACTGTGTAATCTCAGCAATTGATAACATCATTAAACAGCATAATTAAATGACACTTTATAAAAAATTACTCAGTGGTGTCATACTGGTAGGTTCAGAATCCATATCTTCAGATGATGAAGGTTAAATAAATGATGTTACTCAGGCTTGGAATTGAAGTTGATGTGTATAAGTTAAAAAAAAAATAAGTATTTTATTTAGTACTATTTTCAGTTCAAGGTTGCTAGGATAGCTCATTTAGTATAGTGACTAGGCCGCAGGCTGGATGACTGAGGAATTACATTTCAATTCCTGGCAAGGGCAAGGGATGTAACCCTCTTCCACATCATTCACATAGGCTTGGGAGCCCATTGAACTTAGCTATCTAGTGGGTACTAGGGTCTCTTTACTCTGGGTAAAGTGACTGAAGCGTGGTGCTGACTATTCGCCTCCATCCAGTGCTTAGGTTAAGAATGCATGTAGCTGTACATCCACTCCCAAGGCATGGTGCTTAAGTGTGGAGACAAACTTACCTGTTTACCTACTGTTTCCACAGACAGCTTTAACTGATCAATCTTTGTAATGGGGAAAGTGTATTTTTTGTGTGGTATGAACTGAATTTTAAATATTATAGTATTTAGATGAGGATTGAAAGGGTTTTAATAAGTTTAGATTTATTTTCTAAATTTGTTTTTCATTACATATCTGCTGAGGATTACAAAACTTACAAACTCGTTTCCAAAAATGTGCTGCTTACTGAGACAATTTACTGCTCCCACAGTACATATGACTGAAGGTTTTCATGTGGCTTCAGATTGAGATTGGAGTTTTGTAAGAAAATTGTGTCCTGTTGTAATTAGTTTTTCCATTTCAGATAAAAGTCCACCTAAAGACTGGCCAGCAAAGGGTACAATAGCTTTTGATCGAGTTTTTCTCTCATATGCCAGTCATGAACAACCTGTACTGAGGAATGTCAACTTGTCCATTGGGTCAGCAGAGAAGGTGAGAATAGTGTGCCATTGTTAAACCTTTCAGTGCTGTTCTCCATATTTTCAGAGAATGCCATACAGTCATTTTCACTGCAGATTGCGTTCCAGTGTGTTGTAGCACCTGTGCTTGGTATCTGGAATTCCAGGATGCATATTGCTGCCAAGAGGAGAGGCTGGTGATGATGACTTGGGGTTTTTATGATTTCCCTCGGGTTGTATACATAAATGCCAATCTAGCACCTCAGATTTTGCTGTAGCAATTTCTTAACACATCCTTGCCAGTTCACTGTTCATCTACCACTTGACACTATTGTTTGAGCTACTGACAGTGTCTGTAAGTGAAATGAATTAATAAGTATCAAGGCAAATTTATTACTGCTTTGCTGGTAGTAACTACAGTAGGAGCAACAACAACAAGAATAATTGTTGAGTTCAGTCCATTTTCTTTTACATGGTTTGTGAAACTGCTCACCACTTAACAGTTGTGTGATGTAGTGTCTCTTTCGTACTGACATAGGTTTCCTTCCCCTGCTGTCACTGTTGGTAGTTAAATATAGCAATCTAGCATTATGAAATTGACAACAGACAGTTTGATCAGTGCATGAACATATGTATTTCAGGTTTGCTGCCATTGCAATAAATTTTTCACTGTGAGAGTTAAACCAAGGTCTTGAAGTCATACAGAGGTACATCCTCATCTAATCTGTGGTTACTATAATGAACAAAGAATTTCTTTTTGCTCTTCAGAGGAATATTCTTATCCTGTGGCTGTGAATATGTCTTACAGTTTCTTTGCTGTTTACTGTTCCCATATTTACATTCAGGTAGGAATTGTGGGTCGGACTGGAGCAGGCAAGTCCTCTTTAATCACAGCACTATTCCGCCTGGTTGATCCGTCTTCTGGCTGTATTCGCATTGATGGGGTGAACACCATTCTAATTGGACTCCATGATCTGCGATCCAAGATCTCAATCATCCCACAGGAACCCGTATTGTTCTCTGGCTTACTGAGAGAGAATCTTGACCCATTCAACCAGTACTCGGATGCTGCTCTGTGGGCTGCCCTAGCTGAGGTGGAGATTAAACAGGTTGTGGATGAGTTGCCTGCTGGTCTGAGCCACAAGGTGTCTGAGGGTGGATCTAATTTCAGTGTGGGTCAGCGCCAACTTTTGTGTCTGGCCCGTGCCATCATCAGGAACAACAAGATACTGGTACTCGATGAGGCCACAGCCAATGTGGATCTACAGTGAGTGCAAATGCAATTCAAGATGTGCACGTTAAAATCTGTGTCGCATTATAATGACATTAATGTACAGGCATTTGCTGATGTAATTCTTATACCATAATGCAAGTGCTTATGTAGTGAATGGTTCATAGGTAAATGCCTATCATTGAAATTTCATTTGTTTTATATTCCTCCAGTCCAGTTCAGAGGCAATTCTTTGACATGGACATTCCCCCTTTGTTCTATAAAAGTTAAAGGTAAAGCAGTGCCATTACAGGCCTGGACAGGCCCAGAGGGTTCCAGGAAGTTAAGGCTCCCAGATTTCGTGACAACGGCACAGGATGGTGGTAAGGTTGTCAGCCTTACGCACCGGCCGCCTTTACCTCCAGGAAATACTCCCGGTACTCATTTCTGTTAGAGGCTGAGTTGACCCCAGAGCCATAGTGCGATCGGAAGGATTTTATGTCAATGAAAAATCTACTGGCTCCAGCTGGGATCGAACCAGCGACCTTCCGATTTGTAGCGCAGCACCTTAACCACTGTGCTACCGCGCCCCCCCCCCCCCTGTTTAATACGGTTTGCAAATCATAAAAGTAACTACCCCAATATAATTTTTAAATACGTCAAACAAAGTTATTATTGAACAAGAAAGTTGTTTTTCTTTTCTTTT
>Ga0123354_10017876_pt1 | contig 11110 bp, 8 predicted proteins | sample TergutLab28metaG_2_FD_97872 | JGI IMG/M metagenome (GOLD analysis project Ga0123354, IMG submission 97872) | Labiotermes labralis P4 segment gut microbial communities from Petit-Saut dam, French Guiana - Lab288 P4 | ecosystem: Host-associated > Arthropoda: Insects > Digestive system > Gut ... | reverse complement strand
GCTTGTGAGTGCGGTAATGAACCTTCGGGTTCCGTGAAATGCGGGGAATTTCTTGACTAGCTGCAAACCAGTTAGCTTCTCAAGAAGGACTCTGCACCATGGAGTAAGTAAGTAAGTAACCTTATGCAACTTAAGTACGTTCTCCTATCTACTCATTGTAAGCGTTTGGGATCCCAAAATGCCCTCTAATATTGTGATATACCTTGGGTTATTTCATTTGGATGGCCTGATGATGAATCATTAGAGTCGAAACATGTTGCCGTGAGCGTAATTTTATGTAATAAATTGTTGTATTTGACTGAAACATATATCTTGTATGAATTAGATAACTAAACCATCTGGATGACTACTGTCAAATATCAAATTTCATGAAAACCTGTCCCGTGGGAGCCCCAGACATTACAGAGCTTTTCGCAATTCTGCGAACGCACCTAAAATCGACCTCCGTTACCCCCACACACCACATACACCCAGATCAATATGAGCCAGTGTTTCTGAGTATTATATCTTGCGTTTAGGCAAATGTCATTTTTCTTTAGGATCCAGACCAGAATTTATGTAGCTCAGGATACAATCAAATGACCTGTTGTGTTGATCCTTGAGGATGTATAACCAAGAGTATAGTAAACTGAGTGATTAACTTACGGTAGATTTTCAGTTTAACTGTGTTCGTTTAGCGGCAGACATTGCGTGTCGTCGAATAAGACTGGAAAATTTGCTTGCATGTTAGGACAAGTATTCTGAAGTAAAGAATCACAGCCTGTTTGAAAATATTATTCCCGAATTTGCCCATAGCAACTGAATTTTTCAAGAAAGATAAAAGTAGGTCTAACGTGATGGAAATTAGAAGCCACACCCCTCGAGTATAAGTCAGGAGTTCCATTGTAACAATGAAACTTATCAGTGGGTTGCTTACATGCATCTTTGTCACGCAGTCTATCTGGCAGCAGGTCCATTGCCTCTTCCAATGCGAGCTCTCCAAAGTGCTTTCTTCTTACAAATTCCAGCATCTTCTTTTTTCCTTAAGGTCGTTCAGTAACGGCTTACATCTTCTTCCTCGTCTTCTCATTTGTTTTATGTTGTATCCATTCTTCAGAAATGCGTTGTATGAAACAGTTTCTACGCTAGATGTTACCAATCCACTTAGCTTTCCTTCGGTCTGTTGTAGGTAGACTGTTCCTTTGCTCCTTGACTCTTTGTGATGCATTTCGGCACGATCAGTCCAACTGATCTACTCCATCCTTCTCCAGCACCACATTTCAGGCCTATTAACGTGTTAGGATCCATTTTCCGAAGTGTTCGTGTTTCATGACCGTACAAAGCCATGTTCCCGATGTAGCATTTCACAGTTTCTTCCTCAAATTTAAGCCCAGGCTGGCGAAAACAGTATGCTTCTTGTTGAGGGCTACTTTGGCCATGGCAACAATTAAGCGAGGGATTCTATTAATTTACTGTTCCTCATTATACATTATAAGTCAACGAAATGCATATTTCAAAATTGATACTTTAATTTTCAATTTTTATGACTCCTACATGTTTCGAACCCAAGGGTTCATCTTCAGGAAGGCGGTTGCATACACACTTAATGGTATGGTATATTTTACGTGAATCGGTTTAAGCAGTCTGGTAGGCAGAACAGTGTGTTTGATACTGTATCGAAGACGAACCCTCGGGTTCGAAACATGTACAAGACGTAAAAATTAAAAATTAGAATATTAATTTTTAAAATGTGCGTTTCGTTGGTTTATGTTGTATAATTATATTACAATGCAGAAAACAAAATTACTCTGCCTTTTCCTCTTCTTACTACTGCTACTACTACCATTGCTATTTACTGCAGTAGTAGTAGTAGTGGTAGTAGTAGTAGTTGTAGTTGTAGTGGTAGTGATAGTAATAGTGGTGATGGTGGTGGTAGTAGTAGCAGTAGTGGTGGTAGTAGTAGTAGTAGTAGTAGTAGTAGTAGTAGTAGTAGTAGTAGTAGTAGTAGATGTAGTTGCAGTGGTAGTAGTTGTAGTGTTAGTAGTAGTAGTGGTGGTGGTGGTGATGGTAGTAGTAGTTGTTGTTGTTGTAGTGGTAGTAGTGGTAATGGTGGTGGTAGTAATAATAGTTTCGTTATTGTTGTGGTAGTAGTAGTGGTAGTAGTAGTAGTAGTAGTGGTGGTGGTGGTGGTGGTGGTAGTAGTTGTTGTAGTTGTAGTGGTAGTAGTGGTAGTGGTGGTAATAGTGGTAGTAGTAGTGGTGGTGGTGGTGGTGGTGGTGGTGGTGGTGGTGGCAGTAGTAGTTGTTGTTGTTGTGGTAGTAGTTGTAGTGGTAGTAGTAGTAGTAGTAGTGGTGGTGGTGGTGGTGGTGGTAGTAGTAGTAGTAGTAATAGTAATAGTAGTAGTAGTTGTTGTTGTAGCAGCTACGGTGTAGGCTAGTGTGTGTTTAACATAACTGCCTGTTACCTTCTAAACCTGCCAGTAAGGCTTTCTAACCCTCAGTATGAATTTCTGTAGTGCTGACACTTGGTATGGTATGGTATGGTGCCATCCTGTAAGAAGGGCTGTAACAGAGCAGCTGTGTAAACTTTTAATATTGGAAAAACTGTACTGCATTAAGTTTAGGATCCTGAAAGCGCGTTCCGTAATCCGATCCTTGACCTTTCAAAGTCAATAGATAACTATATACAGCAATGGTTCCCAAACTGTGCTCCGCGGATTCCAAGGGATCCGCGATTAGTTCCCACGGGATCCGTAGACACATTTCTGTAATAGCTGCTTGGAAGTTTACTTATTTTTTCATTAAACATGTAATGTTCAGTTCAAAATAATCGCGCAACGTCTTTAATCGATGAAGTGTTAATTTCGTATGAATATCAACTTAAGAAACCCCCTGTACTCACGAAGCGAGCGACATTGATTTGAATTAATGTCAAATCATACAACGTTACTGGTATATATCCGTAACTATCTAAAATCGTTTCTGAGATAAAAGTTTGTCATACTGATACCTATCATCCGGACACTATATGTAGTGAGCAAGGATGTGAGGATCCGATGTTATTTTCGTAGCCAAAAGGGCTGTGCGAGCAAACAAGTTTGGAAAACACTGATGCAGAGTATTCTAACTTTTTTTACTTATTTTCCCCACACTTTGCATTTTACGTCTTTCATATTATTCGCACCATAAACTTCTAATACTTATAGCATCCACTGATTGGTTTCTTGTACAGAAGGAGTCTCTTCTCTGTGTAGTGTCAAGTTTTCCACATAATTTTGATGAAAACCTGTGCAGGTAGGAAGCGAAAATCATGAAGTATCATGGGAATAAAAATGTTGACAACTCTAGACACAGCGCAGTCCAGTGCATTAAATTTCGCGGTGGATGTGATTAGGACTTTAACGTTGATTCTTTATGCTTGGTAAGTTTCAATATAAAAATAAACGATCTAGTATGTTTCCAAATCGATTCCCAAAAGAGGCATTTTATTGTAGGCCTACTGTATACATGTGCCATTGAACGTGGAATTTGGTTTTCTTATTCCTTGAAAAATGCACATATTTGAATATCTATCCGATGCTTATTGGACCGTGCATCATTGTGATAACTGACGAATAAAAACCAACTCGATGTCACTTGTTACTTTCATTTTACTTCTTAGAGACTCACCACGTTTCGGGCATTAATATGCCCATCTTCAGGAGTTTGCGACTATGTTGTTGAACTACCACATTGGCTGTTACGTTCTTGGTTTGCTGTGTGTTGGAGTTAGGGTGCGGTTCGGCTAGGGTGGTATCCGGGCTGCGGGCTGCTTCAGCCCGGATACCACCCTAGCCGAATCGCACTCTAACTCCACAAACCAAGAACGTAACAGCCAATGTGGTAGTTCAACAACATAGTCACAAACTCCTGAAGATGGGCATATTAATGCCCGAAACACGTTGAGTTTCTAAGAAGTAAAATGAAAGTAACGAGTGACATCTAGTCCGTTTTTCATTCGTTAGCTATTGAATATCTATATTTGAAGACCAGGACTTTTGATTCGAGACAGACGCGTTTCACCGTACACAGGACGCTCCAGGACGCTTCACGGCGACTATGACTGCAGTCTTCAGATTCACTACTTCATAAGATGTGATCAGGAGTCCCAGGAGCGGAAGGGGAGGCGGTTCCTCGACACCAATACTGTCCGATAGTTTCTTGCAGTCTAGTCTTTTTGTGTACTATTTGTGTACCTTTACCAGCCCACTTACCACACTATCTGACTTATGGCGTTGAAGTTTGAACAAATACTATAAATAGCACACAATTTTGTATAAAATATAAAAGGACCGGAGCTTTAATTGTGATGGCGACGAAGATGAATATCCTACCCCGACCGGGGATCCAACTGGCCTGCACGTAGCCTTTATTGCATCTCAGGTATTGGACGGTAGGAGCCTTACCTTAATATCAAGCAGAACCAGACGCACATACCGAGACTTTCTGCAGAACTTATATCTCGGTATGGAACTACGTTCCGTTTTATGATTCTACCGACAGCATAAAATGAGTGGATAGTTGCAAACAGAATGCAGCATGTCCGATTGCACGCCTGCGTAATAAGTTTACTTGCTGCAGACAAGATGGAGCTCTAGAAACAGAGACAAGGTTATGATTCTTTATACGTGTGAGATGGTGGCTCATAAAATTTATGAAAATAAAGGACACTTACGAATGGAAGTTGAATTGAAAATTTATGTAGCTTCATTTCTTCGGATAAAAATTTTACGATATTCATGGCTCGCCATTATTTTATTCCTGAAAGTCAGCGTAGTCATATAGCAGTAAAATCCTGCAAATACATTTAATTTTAATTAGATCCATGAGCAGTTCATTAGTATGCAACAGTTCCATTGAAATCCGTGGGCTGGCAGAACGTGGAGGTTCTGGAACACACTGATGGATTGAAAGTATCAGTAAATCAATGTTCCAAATCTGTAGAATGTCACATAGCTTTATAAGAAGACTGATCCATAAAAAAGATAGACATTTATGTGGGGGGGGGATCGTTTCCTTTAAATTACTCTTTACATTTTCTCAACTTTATGACAGGAACGAACTCTCACGTGGCTTGTGTGCACAGATGTTTTCCTCAGTCATGCGGAATGCTACGATGTAACGAGAACTCAGTTAACTTGACTCGCACGGCCGAGAAACTGGTTTCGAATTCCAGCAGAGGCAGAACTTTTTTTTTCTCTTCTGTACTGCATCCAGACCGACTGTGGGGCCCGCCCAACTTCTCAGTGGGTACCGGGGTTAAAGGGATTAGGCCGTTCAGCTAACCACTTGGCCCTCCATCTGTTCTACAGTTACAGAACTCATGATACTATACTTCCACTCAGCCTTACTTCTTCATGGCGTCGTGTTTTAAGCAGAGGCTCTATGTTATCTGTTACTTTATTTAGCCAAATTCTTGCCGCCACGATTTTCTTGTCCTGAAAGGTGCATGCTATTTTATCCCTGGCTCGGGGCATATCTTTTACATTTCTGACAGTGGCTTAGGCGTGATGTATTTAGTATGCTGTAAAATAACCACTGCCACAGGGTAACAACCCAATTGCCGTAAATTATTATTATTATTATTATTAAATTGTCCATTGCTTGAGGACTGGACTGTCGTTTTGTTTTCCTTTGTATGACCGGTTGGAATACGACAGAGCGCGTCGGTATAATAACTAGTCTACGCAATGGACGACCGATGAATGGTGGTTCGATTTGGGGCAGGAGTAAGCTATTTGTCTGTCCTGCATACACATCCAGAAAGGATCTGAAGCGCACTCGGCCTCATATTCAGTGGATAGCGACGGCTATTCCCCGAGGTTGAAGTGGCCAGTTCGTGATGTGCCAAAGGTACGGCTCCTTCCTCCAGATGGCACTTGTGTTGCTCCAGCCATCCCCTCTCTCAGTCTTCCTCCGTGACTTTCACTTTTTGGTTCTGGTGTAAATTCGATCGTGAGCGGTATTCGGACAGTTGTAGAATTTGTGTTTGTTCTTGTCGTTCTAAGATCCCTGACGGTCGGTCCTGCGGAGTCGGTGTCCATGCGCTGCTGTTTGGGAGTGAGGGACGTATTTTGATGTTCTGTTTTCTGGACACCACATATGATTCACTTTTACGCGTGTGTTCACAGTGTTAATGCGAATTTTACGTTTACCAGCCCTAGATATTTTATGCAAGGTTCTTAATATTTGATGCTGGTATCGTACCTCGCTTACTGTACAAGCTATCTGAGATCCGCTTTGTTAGTAAAGAGTTAAATCAGATAATATATATTATATGGAGTTATTTGTTATAGCTTCACTTGATTCTCCTGGTTTCCACGCTTCACTTCTGTACACGTACAGAGAGAGAAAGAGCAGAGGGCAGTGAAGCTGAAAGCACTTATTTCCATCAAGACCCGAGCTTAAGAATGGATGGAGCTTTGCCACCGCCCTCGCAAATGCAGGGACGGTTTTGCTTTATGACTGCTTTTCAGCCCCGTTGTGTCTGTCGCGTTTAGTTGCCACGCACTGTAGCCTCAGAACCGTCGTACTAGCGTGGATTTGAGACGGTGACGTTCCTCGCCGTGACGCTGCATGCTGCTGGTGTTCAGAGCGGTCCCCGGCTTTACTTCTGAGCAAACAAAGAGGAGAAAAGCCTTCCATTCTGAATCGATAATCAGATTATGGCGGACCTGTGAATTTCCGAAAAACAAGTGCCGCTGGTCTGTACATGGGGTGGTGGAGGCACACCAACCGCAGGGGCGTGGAACGCGCGCGCGTGTGTTTGTGTGTGTGTTCGTTGGCAGGGGGGAGGGGGGGGGACAGAGTGTGGGGTTTCACAGGGTATAAAAATAACATAACACGAATAGCGCCACATTTTTATTCCTCCACTTTTATTTTCTCTTTACCTTCGTTTTCATATTGCGAAAGTTTGTATGCATCCAGAAGAGATTTTATTGTGTGTTTTGCTGCTAATTCTCTAACCTCGGTGTTATTTGGAAGTAGGTCAGAGATGATGGGCATTTAGCGAATAAAACTGTATTCTTATGGTTGTTTATTTAGTAACGCTGTCATTTCTACATAGCATGGATAATAAATCAACGAATATGAATATTTCGCACGGGAGACCGATGTACTCTTAGGTAAGACTGTACTAATGCCACTTTATTTACCAAAAATTCCTCATGAACTATCTTTGGATCAAACTCCGACCTCTGTTTGAAAACATTACTGTTGCACGCAATAATACACAGTTTATCTTGTCCTGTGGTTGTTTTAACTTGTAATGGGGTTGTTTTAACTTGTTCTGTAATGTGTGGGTGTGTGTACGTGTGGGTTTTGTAACGTGTGGCTATTTTGTTAATATGTGTACTTGTATTTACTGTGTTTTGTATTGTTTCTATTGTGTTTTTTTTTTGTGTGTCGTTTCGTTTATGTGTATTTATTCTTATTTGTTTTGTCCGTACTAGTGTAAGGACAACAACCGAGTGACATCTCAATTGCAGTAAGCAGTAGTAGTAGTAGTAGTAGTAGCAGTAGTAGTAGTAGTAGTAGCAGTAGTAGTAGTAGTAGCAGTAGTAGTAGTAGTAGTAGTAGCAGCAGCAGCAGCAGCAAGCAATAGTAGTACAAGTAGTAGTAGTAGTAACGCCGTGTAGTACATTGACTGGTCGTGTGTGTGTGTGGTACTTTTAAAGTTCTTACGGTGTGTGTTTCATTGTGAACCTACCAATACATATCATGTAGGACACTGTGAACTGCGTCGGGTAAGTTCGAGGTACACAATGTTTTGAAATTTAGTTGTACTTTCTTTTTCAGGCCAATGTTTATCACAATATCCATCCGACACCGCATTTAGTACGTCGACGTATTGATAGTAGCGACATTTGAGACAGTTGTGGTCCGATAGTTATGCCTGCAACTGGATATTCGAAAGGCCTCTGCTTATAGCAATAAAATTATTGTTCAACACAAATATTACTTTAAACAGTTCAGTTGTTTAGACTTGGCCAGATCATGACGCCTTATAATCGAAATGGGTTTTCGAAGGGCCTTAATTGGGGAATTTTGTGTTAGAATTTGAAACAATATAGGCTGTGTACGTATAACGTAACATTACAGCATGTTCGTGTAATCATTGTTGCAATAGAAATGAAACAGTGCCATCTGAGTGTGTAATGGAACCAAATCTAAAGGTCAGCAACATACACGTAAATACATTGAGTTCTTTCAAGGCGAATTTATATCTCATGTAAAAAATAAACGGCACTTAAGTCCCCCAGTACATTTCCAGATATTTTGTCCGACTTTAGCAAAGTTGGAGTTGCGCGACATATTTTTATAAGTCTCCAATGCCAAATTTCATGGAAATTCGTTGAATATGAGCCGCGCTGATATGTGCAGACAGAAAATAATAGGCGCTTTTTTCGCCACTACGCAAACGCACCCAAATGGAAGAAAATTAAACCTAAGGAGAACATTTACATAAGAGTGGCGCTGTTGCTTTACCCACTCTTAACTTCGGCGCGAGCTGGAGGTGAGAGGTCAACCTCACTTCCTGGCCGTTTTACTCCTAGCCGAAGAGCGCCTGTAACTATTGAATAGGAGGTTGGGTGCATCCCAAAGTCTGTGTGGACGTTCTGAAACAGAAACAATATTCTATCACAGCAGGGACGACAGAATGAGGGGAGCTATGCCTCCACGTTTTCTTTATGGACTTTGTGGCTTGTGAAGGGACTTCGCCATAATTTAAAAGACCTTCCCGTTTTATTGATTGCTATAGGCAAGCTCTTTTTAGAGTTAAAGAGCTTTGATGTTATTGATAAAAATTCAGTGAAAATTAATAAAAATTGAATGAATAGAACCCTGAGTGCGCTGAGATCAATTCAGGCGCCTCTTCTTTCATGTGGGGCCAGTGGAATTTGTGGTGAATTATATTACGACCGTCAGATGGCATGCCTACATATTTTCCCAATAATCGATTAGTTATTGAATGCTTTTAAGGTACAGCACTAAATAAAATATTTTACGTGAATGAACAATTCTCACACGCATTGATGTGGTCAGTAATTTAAATGCGTTGTGTTGCAATTAAATTTTTATACAGCACTTTGGTGAATAAGAAGATGCCCGGGCGAATGCTACAGCGATTACACATGCACTTTTAAGCCGTGCGTTTCTTCTAGAGGAAAAGATGGATGTACCTAGATCTAACGGGGGACCGCGGTAGCACAGTGGTTAAGGCGCTGTGTTACAAATCGGAAGATCGCTGAAATTAGTACCAGGAGTATTCCCTGGGGGTAAAAAGCGGCCGGTGCGTAAGGCTGACAACCTTACCACCATCCTGGGCCGTTGTCACGTAATCTGGGAACCTTCATTTTCTGGAACCCTCTGGGCACCTCGGGCCTGTAATGGGACTGAGTTTTACCTAGATCTAACGAAGGTGAAAAACATTTTGTTTTATAAATTGTGTCGCTTCTAATCCACCCTTAAGTGATAAGCTAACTTTTCTTCCCTTATATATTTATTTTATGTGTCTGATTTTACGAACAGGATCGTAACATAGCAGAAATAAATCACAACAGAAGTTGTATTTAAGTTAGTATTGCTGTTAAACAATTTGTTATCCAACTAATGCACAATGTATAATATGTAGTTACAATTAAAATTATAAAATATTTAAAAGTGCTCCAACATGTTTCGGATCACAGAGGATCCATCATCAAGGAGCCTTGTACAGTGCTTGGATAAAAATTACAAGAATGATTCTATCGTGTCCGTTGACATGGACAAGGTCGGTGTTATGGCAGCATATTGTGACCCGTTGTGCGTGCGTGTAGTTCACTGTATATACAGCGAACTACACACACGCACAACGGGTCAGAATATGTTGCCCAACACCGACCTTGTCCATATCAACGGACGCGATAGAATCATTCTTGTAATTTTTATCCAAGCACTGTACAAGGCTCCTTGATGATGGATCCTCTGTGATCCGAAACATGTTGGAGCACTTTTAAATATTTTATAATTTTAATTGTATCTACATATTGTATACTGTGCATTAGTTGGATAACAAAGTGTTTAATTATAATTGATGCACGGTGCAAACATGAAGATTCTTATTGCTGTGTTTACGTTTTCCGGTAGGACCCCAGTGGGGTACCTCCAGATAGCGACACCGTATAGTGCAAATTTTTGTTCCGTTCCGTTCAGAACTTGCAATTCCATAGTGCTGACATTTGGTCCAGTTGTGACTTAAAAGTTTCCCTTAAAGGATATAATTTGTGAATATGCCACATCGAAGTGAGTACAGGGTGATCATGTGTAATGGTGACAAATGCAATAGTCTCTGTCGATAATTCTTCACGCGTTTTGCCATTTTCATATCCATCAAAGTCTCAAATGTTAGAATAGGTAAACCTAAATCTGAAAGGGGAACAACACGCCAGAAGTTTATCTCAGTACTTAACCAACTTGATGCACAAAATTAGTTTCACAGTAAGTTTTTATTTCATGCATCTACATGTTTCGAGCACATGTGCTCGAAACATGTAGAGACATGAAATAAAACTTATTGTGAAACAAATTGTGTGCATCAAGTTGGTTAAATACTGACATAAATATACTGAGATGCACGGTCAGCAAAACGTCAAAAAAAACGCCAGAAGTGTTCTCTGTTCAGCCTTGTGTATGTGTAATATGGGTGGGCGGGGTGATGGGGGGTGGGGGACTTCTTGAAATTTGGAAACGTGAAAAAACTTATGACGGTTTTGCGCTTCGTGCATGAGAAGAATGGACCATATAACATAGCAGCGGGGTATAGACGACGCGTGCTGTAATTAATCTCGGTGTACCGACACTGAATGCCCGTTTTGTATTAATGAGAACGACAGAGGGAGCCGTCAGAAGTTTTGTGCTGTATGCATAAGTCACGCAGCCCTGTTGTGTGTGTGACGGGTACGAAACCGCAAAACTATGGGCAGGTGGCGTCTGTTGCTCTTACGGCCTTCTGGCTTCCGATGAACATTTGTTTCTGTAATCCCTTGTTATATCTTCTTGAACACAGTAACAGACGGGAAGAATACCTGCACAGCGAGCAGGTTAGAGCAGCG
>Ga0123354_10017875_pt1 | contig 11110 bp, 10 predicted proteins | sample TergutLab28metaG_2_FD_97872 | JGI IMG/M metagenome (GOLD analysis project Ga0123354, IMG submission 97872) | Labiotermes labralis P4 segment gut microbial communities from Petit-Saut dam, French Guiana - Lab288 P4 | ecosystem: Host-associated > Arthropoda: Insects > Digestive system > Gut ... | reverse complement strand
CACAAAAATATACTACTCGCGAAGAATTTTTGGAACGAACGCTTTGCCCTCGTGTGCATTTCAAGATGTTCATCTTTGATTTCAAAATGGCATATATTGGCTCTGCAAACCTTACAGGAGCAGAATTATTTAAGTTCAAGTTAACAATAAAATATTTTTCCATTTTATGCGCTTGGAATTATTTAAATTTCATGTAATTTTGCGATGTATTGATTTAAAAACATTTTAATTATGGAGGCTACAATTTTTAAAAAAACGACAAAACCTTTGCAAAGCAAGTCCGGTAATCAATGTGGTAAAACTCCTTTGAGAGAAGGTTTTACTGCTGAAGAAAGAAAAGAATTGCAATACGCTGTTTCGATAACGGATTACGTCCGGGGAAAAGGTATCGTAATATGATTTTGATGCCTATATAGACGAAACATATTGTATAGACCAACGTAATTATCTGAATATTGACAATTTATGTATTGTTGAGTTTGCCAAAGAGGATACTGTTGTTTTGATAAAAGATTTGATATTTTTATGAAAAGAATATATTAAATGATTAAAAAAGTGAAACAAATAAATAATTTTATTTTTTACAACGGGTTGATAATTTTTTTATCCTGTTTTGTAAATACAATACAAGGTCAATCTCTTACAAAAACTCAAATGCAAGAAGATTTACTTTTTCTTCAAAACCATATTCATCAGTATTTTTATCCATTGCCATTGTTGGAGCAACGCACCGGTATAAGCGTAGATACCGAATTCGACAAATTGAAACATGAAATTACCTCAACGACCACAATAGAAGAATTTACCGACATCATACGACAAGGTTTGAATATGCTGAACGACGGACATTCGCAAATTATACCACAATATTCGCTTATGGGTTTTATTTCTCCGAAATATTATTTATCGTCGATAGGAAATGTTTCATTGGCTGATACTGCCAATGCTGATTATTTTTACAAATTAACAGTTGCTAATGATCCTAAAGTAAAAACCGGTATCAGGACTAAATTTATCGATGGAACATATTATAATATACGTCCATATACTGTTAATGGCATTCCGGTAAAGTCTGGAGAAAAAATAACAGCAATTAATGGCATACCAATAAATCTTTTTATTCAGGATAACTATCTTAAAATGTATAACTTATTCTGGAGTTCATCAGACAGAATGTATTATTCCAACTTTTTCACAAGAGCTTTGCCACTATTGAACATGGAAAAGTTTACATTGACTGCCGGTAATAGAGACGTAGAATTAGAGTTGGACAAAACAGTGGAAGATCTACAAAAAGAGCATTCACAATCTAATATAAGGAAGATGATGATTCTTGATGACCAAATTCTTTACATCCGGATGCCGGTGGTGACTGACGAAGAATGGTACATAAATGAATTACTTCGCATATATACACCCACTATTAGTAAAATAATCATTGATGTACGAAGCAATCCAGGGGGAGACGATGGGGTATGGAATAGTTTATTACGAAAAATAATAGATAAGCCGTTAACATACAAATTTCATGTTGGAATAAATCATAATGATTCCATTGAAAAAGCTTTATCAAGTGCTTTTCCTGAATTGAATATGATTAGAAAGGGTTATACAACAGAAATATATACCGAAAAAGTTCTGTTGCCAGATAGTAATAGTGTCCGTTTTAACGTGGTGGCATATTGGCGAGGTAGCGGCTTCACAAATGTTCGGGCGGGATAGTAACTTCCAAATTCGCACTGCCTTTCAAGCGGGATTGCTGCCGCTATCTTGCCAATATGCTCGTTATCTGTCGTTTTTTTATTTTTTTCCATTATTCAAATTTCAACTGTATATCTTTCTCTTTACTCAACTTATGTACTGTAGGAAAACTTGTTTTACCTTCAATCTTTTTTATCAAGTTGCGCATCTCTTGCTTAAATATTCCAATAGCCCATTCGTTGCGGTTGGTAATACGAAAAATAAAATCCACATTATCAGGTCGCCAATCGGTTGTAGTATTACTTTTTACACCGAATGCGACACCAATAACAATGTTTTTGAGTTGCTTGTTTTTGTCAATGACTTGTGCAACAAACAAAGTTTCTTTCAGTGCTGTCTTTAATTTGCTGTCTGTTTTGTAACGTAATATCTTTTCTAAATCCTTTTCTACACTTGATTTTGAAAACATACCCTTACTTTCATTCAGCACAACATCAATCTTGGAATGTGTAGGTGGTAAAGCGATTACATCAGGATATTCACGCGGTTGGGCTTTGCCAAGTTCGGGATTGGGCAAAATCGCACCGCCGCCTTGTGAACCCGGATAGGAAACAGAAACTATTTGAAAATCGTTTGGAATAAGCACTTTATGCACAATGGTATATGTTACTTCGTCCTCGTCCACCTCGTTTGCAACTTCTATAATCGGGGTTGGCTCTGTGTAATTTGAAAATCCAAAGTACGCTGAAAATGCAGGTAAAAAGTTTTTGTTAGTGGAATTCACTAACTTTCTTTTGTCCCATTTCAAACATATTCCATTGTAGTTTAGATACATTCCGTCCAAAAAATATGCAAGTGTCATTACAACTTTATTCTCGGTAATTTTCGCTTTGTGCTTTTCCCAAACAAGTTGAAAATTTATTACATCTGTCAATGATTTTGCGTTTTGGGATACTTTTTTAAACTCTTCAATTAACCATTCGGGTAATCCGCCTTTGTCCATTTCGAGAGCAATATCAAGTTTTTGTCGCAATATGTCAAGGTTTGTCAAGTCTTCTTTCATTTGGTCGTTGCCTCTTGGTCGCACAAGTGCATAAATTCCAAAAACTTGTCGAGTTTCCGAAAATAGAAACGAAATGAATGTCAAAATACCTCTGTCGGGATCCATTGCGTGGCTGAAACGATTAATCTTTGCTGCCACAAAATTAGGTTTTACGAAATAGCGTAATTTATTCAAATTGCCACTTTTGCGGTTTCCCCACACTTCTAACAATTCTTTTGTGCCTGTTGCCATATCCACTTGTTTGCGGTAGATTTGATATGATTTGTCTTTTTTCAATTCGGACAAACTATTTGAAAACCAATCTTTTTCGGAACTAACAAAAGCAAAAACGGCTTTTTGTAGTGTTGCGGTGAAAATAGCAATATCAGGTGGGCAAGACGGATATTTTGAATTGCGTTGCAAGGTGTATTTGTTTCCTTTTTCGGTTTTCCAATCAGCAATGATATAGCCTTCGTAACGAACCTCGTCAATAAAAATTCTTGAAGTAGAAAATGGGTTATACTTTGCCCCGCCAAACTCTTTTTCAGAATATTTTTCGCCTGCTAATTTCAGATAATAAGCTCCCGAAAGATACGCAGCAACCGCACCGTAGGTGCGTTGCAGTTCGTGGTCTTCAGTTGTAACTGCCTCTGTAAATTCAATCAGTACTAACGGATATTCTTTGCCGTTAGCAATGCCGGTAATCAAAGCATCAGGCGTTGTCATTGTTTGAATGGCGGCGATTGAGCCGTTATTCAAATCTTTTACTGTTTTTGGGCGTTTGACCAAAACAACTCCAACTACCTTTTTATCAATAACTTTCTCTATTATTGGTCTTATGTAGTTTTCGGCTTGTTCCAAGCATTCGTAATATATTCGTATCTGTTTCATATTCATTTTTTTAGAATTATAAGGTGTTCCTTCTTGTGTTTCTGAGCAAATGTCGGATTGAAAATTCGAGAATGTTCCGACAAATCGGATGAAATAATATTGCAAATTTCAAAACCAATTTCAGGAACAAAGTTAGTAATAACTTCGTCTATTTTAATAAGTTCCTTTTTAATTACACTGTCGCCTATAACAATAAACGCCAAACCGTCCTTTTTTATTAAACGATACATTTCGGAAAAACACTTTTTTAAATCAATCGTCCATTGTTCGGCAGGTTTTTTCAAACTCGAATATTCGCGGCGGGAGCCGATTTCATTGTATTGTGCATATTGTACATCCAAATCAAGCCAACGTTTGCGAAATTTATGATATAAATAATAATCGTAAGTATTGGCGTAAGGTGGCGAAGTAATTACAATATCAATGCTTTCATTATCGAGCATTGATAAATTTCTACTATCCGCATTTAGCAATTTCAAATAGCCGTCCCCATTTACTTTTTTAGAATAGTCCGCAATACGCAATAAATATTCATTTGCTCTTGTTAAAAATAGTTCGAAAGTAAAATTATCGGGAATGTTTTTGTTTTTGGCAGCAAATCTTGTATCGCTCTCTTGGTTGGAAACTCTTACAATGATTGAGGACAAAACTATTTTCAAAAAATCCCTTACATTTACATCTTCCAATTCCGCTATCAGATTGAGTATATGCGTTAGTTCTTCAGCGACATTATGCTGAAACCAATGTTCTAAACCGTCTATCTCTTTAACTTTTATTTCAGGACGTTTCATTTTCCACTGAAAATCCTCGTTTGCAATTAGTTCAAGGAAAGATTTGATTTGCACGAGTTCTTTTTCGGAAAGTGGAGTCGCTTTGACTTTGGAAAGTAAAGAAGATAAACCGTTTACATCAACACCGATAGCATTACAACCTAACAATCTCGCCTCTACAAGTGTTGTACCTGATCCACAAAAAGGGTCTAAAACAGTTGCCTTTTTGTGTGCAAATTGTTTTAATATTGTGTATGGCAGTTGTGGCGGAAATTTTGCAGGATATGGGTGCAAAGAATGTGTTAAATACATTGTATCGCTGTTGCCGAAATTAAAATTTATATTGAAATTCATTGTTATTACTTTTTAAATCCGTATTTCTTCTCTCTTTTTAGGAATGCGGATTTTCCACCTTCCAAAATCTTACATATTTGTTCGTTAATAAATATATTTTCTAATGAACCTGAAACATATTTCAAAAAACCGTCTTCGTTTCGAGCGATTATTACTTGTTCGGAATCAGCATTTACTACAAGATTTGCATTGTGGGATACAATTATTATCTGCCTGTATTTTTTGATTTTTCTAAAAATAGAAACCAAATCAGACATAATAAATTCATTATCCAAATCGTCTTCGGGCTGGTCGTAAATAATAGTTTTGCTAAATAAATTTGCGGCTAATTTCAAACGTAAATAAATTGTTCCTTGTTGTCCGTGAGATAGTTTTGTTATATTTTTATTTTGAGAAGTAACAACAATATTGTGAATAATAAACTCGTTGTATTTTCTAAAAAACATATCTAAAATATAACTCCTAATAGGATTTATAGCATCACTAAAGGTATTTGTATCGGCTGTTTGCTTGATAAAGTTAAGATAATCTTCTAAACTATTTATGTTTAGTGTTCGTTCCAATTTTTCTGTATTCCAAGAACGACCATCTAACTTTGACATAAGTAGGTTATACATTTTTTCTTTATCAAAGATTATTTCAACGGAAACATTCAAATTATCTGTTCCGAGAATGTCTGACAGCAACTTCTTCTGTTCTTCGGTATAATTTTCACTTCCACTTTTAAATTTGCTCCACTTATTTTCTATTTCGGTTTTATATGCGTTGATAGAATTTTCAATTTCAGCACCTAACTCTTTGAAGTAATTTTGTTTTATTGTGGCAAATGCGGTTCCGTTGCTTTCAATATTTTTCTTTTGGTTTTGCAGTTCTGTAACCTTATTTTGATACTGTGCTACATCATTTAATAGAGTTGCTAAATCACCTGTGTAACCTGCAAAAGTATTTTTTGTATTTTGAATTTCACTTTCTACCGTATTTATAAGTTGTTGTATTTTAGGAAATACCGTTTGTGAAATATAATTTATAGTTGCAGTATTGTCAATCAAGGGAATAGTAAGATTAACCTTTGATAATGTTTCATTTAGTTGTTGCAAATAATTATTTGTGTCATTTTGAAACTGTTCAATGGCAATTTTTTGAGTTTGCAGTTTTTCGTAAAATGCTTTTCTACTTGCCAAAATGTTTAAATACTTTTGATAATTCTCTAACTTTGGCTTATTTTCCTGCGAAGTTATGTTTGCAATAAAATCGTTATACCGTTTTATTTCTTTGTCAATGATTGCTTTCTTTTGAGAACTGTTGGTGTTGTCTGCGTCAAGAATTTTGACAATTCCAAAATATTCATTGATATATCTGTCCGCTTTTCCCTTGTAATCTCTTGAAACAATATAATTGTCAATAACTCCGATTGTTTCTCTAATGTTTTTTGTAAAATCTTCGGGCTTTTCTACAATGCCTTTTATTTCACTTTGCGAAATGTACATAAATGGCACATTTGGATTATCTGAGAGAACAAATGAAGTTGCCTCATCCTTTAATGAGGTTTGGCGTTTGATAAATATTTTATCGCTTTTGGTGTAATTTTTCTTCTTAATATTCTGACTTAATCCTGCAGAAATATAGTCAATTAACATACTTTTTCCTGTCCCCCTGCCACCAATAATTGACACTAAACCATTATTTAAAGGCAAAGTACATTTTTCAAAAGTAACATTATCTTGCTCGTCTACAAACACTTCAATATTTTCATTTATCAAAATTTCGGTAAAAGGCGATTTTTCAAAATCAAAAGCAGGATTTGTTTCTTGTATTCTAACTCGTTCTTCAGGCTCAAATATAATTTGCTTTAATCCATCAAAAGTTGTGTCGGCTTTAATCCAAGTGTTACAGTTGCCTATTTTGTCTTTATTTGTACTATCTGAATTATTATGAGCATCGCTGCAATCAAGTAAAAGACTATTGACATTACTTTCAATTAGTTTATTTTTTGCTTTGTTAAAGTTTTCAATATTCTCTGCTGCCGTAAATACAATATCCACAGAATTTATAATGTTCTTTTTTTCGGCAATACTATTATCGTTCCAATTTAACGAATCCCATTCTGTTTTTCCTATGCAGGTTAAATATCTTCCTGAAAAATACTGTTCTGCATTTTGTAGAACTTCAAATATTTGTTCTGTTTCTAAATTCAGATTATTGAAACCCTCTTTTATGTCAGAATCATAATTTTGTAATTCACTCTGCGGTACTGTTGCTTTTATTGCTTTGCCGAGATTTTCTAAATTTTCTTTTGTAATTACCCCACCCCAAGTTTGTTGATTCCAATTTGGGTCTAATTTATATTTTGCAGATAATCCATTTAAAAACTGCGATTGAATTATATCTGCGGAAATCTCATTTGAGAAAATAATATGAAAATTTATTCTTTTAAATTGCTTGTTTCCACAAAATTTTGCTAATCTCAATTCTATTACAGGTAATATTAAATCAATATTTTGTAACCTGCCTTGTGATTTATATTCGAGAATTTTTTTGTAACCGTCAATAAAAAGATAATCATTTATACCTAAAACTTTTATTTCGACAGGTAATGATTCTAAATCTTTTATATATGTTTCCCAAACATTATCATTATTTTTTGATTGATAGTTGTGAAATAAAGATTCTGGCGTATGAATATGCAAGTCCCATTTCCGCCACTCTGAACCTCTTGTATTATCTATATTACTTATTTCCATTTTTAAATCAATTTTTGTTATTTATTTGACTTTACGAAATACCACTATAAATGAACAATTTTGATTTGTGTAAAGTACGCTCGGATACCCCAAAAGTACTAATCTGCGTTGCCCTGTCTGGTCCCAAATTATTAAATCGTGGTACTTCCAACCTACTTCCTCACCTGCTCGTGCCAAATCGGAATGAAACGGAACATAAGGAATTTTGTTTTTTGTATCTCGGTAATCCTTTACAACCCAACACGAATAACCGCCTATTTTTGTAACAGCGAGATTGTCTTTTAAAATATGTTTTATCTGTTCTAAAAACTCAGGATATGGCAAGTTACCAAAATCGTTTTCTTCCTCGCTGTATTGCTTCACTGTGCTATTGTTTTCAAGTCGGATTACAGAAGTTTTATGTGTTGTTTCCCTGTCTTTCAGTGATTTTTGTATAAAATTGGCGTATGGCGGAGAAGTGATTGTAAGTTGTATTTTGTCTTTTCTGACGTGTTGCAAAAGATTACGGCAATCATCATTTACAATTTTGTAATGCATACCGTTTCCAAAAATTCCTTGTACATCATCTAACCAAGTTTGAGCAATTTTTGCAAATTTCGGATTTAATTCAGTCCCTACACAATGGCGGTTAAGTTGCTGTGCGGCAATCATTGTTGTACCAATACCTAAAAATGGGTCAAAAACTGTGTCGCCTTCTGCGGAATACATTTTTATCAACCTATCACATAATTTTATCGGGTAAACTGCGCCGTGTTCGAGTTGGTATTTATTTCGTGGTGAAGACAAATTGTTCCAAACAGGGTTTAACAAATCTTCTTCAACTATCACATTTTTTGAAAGCAAAGCCCATTCGGTGGGCGTTAACCCATTGAAACCTAATTTTGCTTTTTTTTCTTCTTTTGCAAGTTCTCGTGAAACGAGATACTCGGCTTGTGGCTCTGCTACAAAATAATCGGTTGCTTCATCTAATCTTTCGTACTTTTCAGAACGCATTTTTTGAACAAAGTCGTCCCAAATATCGCCTTTCACTATCCGTCTTGCCCCTCCGATTTTAACGGATGGGATTATTTCTTTGGCAATATAGCGTTTAATGGTTACTTCCGTAACTTTCAATAAATCTGCTGCCTCCTTGATTGTTAGCAACTCCTCTGTGGTGTTTTTTACGTTCATATAAAAAGTATCATTTAGTAACCGCAAAGATATAACTTTTTTCCGAATTGATACTTTTTGTTTTTAGATATTTTTTAACAAAATTCTGTTCGTTGTGGGATTCTCTCGTTTTGGGTGGTGGGTGGGCAAAGCCGAAAAATGGCGAAGCCAATTTTTGGGCGAGGAGTTGGCGGTGCGGTGTGAGCGTAGCGAACACGGCAAAAGCCAACTATCTAATAAATATTTTTGTAGCATTTTTGCGGTTTTTTACTCATTTTTCACATTATTCCCTTATTAGTCTTGAAGTTGCCACTGCGCTGTCCCTAAATGACAGATAACGGAAAAATATATGTATTTCAGGATGAGTACAGTTATTCAGCAGCTACGGCATTATCTTCCATTGCATGGCAAAATGACAATATTGAATTGGTTGGCGCTCGTTCTTCTCTTATTGGAGGATATACACTCCCTGCAATTGCTTTTAAATTGCCAAATTCAGGTATTGTTTTCACATTAGCTATTTCTGCAGACTTGACAGGAGGGAAAAATAATCCTTATATGGACAAAGTAAAAGTAGAAATTCCGGAAGATATCGATACATACATTGATAAAATCATGAACTTTGACCAATATAGTGATGAATATCTTCTAAATAGGGATGTGTTAGTGAAATATGTGAGAGAAAACTAACAAAATAATGCCATATTGTTTGAAATAGCTTGGTGCATTTCTACAAGATAAAATTCCAACATGTTTTTCAATGAAAATCATTCCATGCCCAAGAATCAATTCTTTTATTCATTCTACTCCTGAACTCATCTCCTGAAATAGCGTTTTGCAAAGCGTTGTTAAAATCAGTGTCAAATGCCTGTATATCAGAAGAAATATTATAATTAACTTCCGGCTTTTTTACGATATAGTGGTTATTTTGCTCTGGTTTGTTGAAATATTTCATGTTAATATGTGTCAAATTATACAATACTCATATGCAAAAAGAGATATATCTTTTATAAATTATCGGGGATTTCTATTTTATCGTCATCTGCAAAATGAGATTCATCAACCTTGCATTCAAATAGTATTTCAAAAAAATCTTTCTTTTTTAAGCCTAAATTTCTAAGAGCATTTTTTATTATAAATTCAGGAACCGGCTCAATATGTGTTTGCACTATAACATTATTTAAGCCATTTGTGGAATTTCAACACACTCACTCTTCTTTACATAGTCCTTATTGTAAATTATATCCCTTAATAATTCGTTTTTTTGAAGCATTTCTTCAATGGTAGGAGCCTTTATTTTCTTTTGATTCAAACTTTTAAAACTCCAACCATGATTTCTCAAATCTTCAGCCAGTGTATTCTTATTTAAACAATAGGTAATATGTATTCTGAATACTTTTCCAAATTCAGATTCAACCTCTTCTTCCGTTCTTCCGTAAGCAGATAAATCAAGAGCAGGACAATAGATAACATACATATTGTCTTCTTTGAATTTATATATCTCTAAAGCGGCTTTTAATGCTTTATCAGAGTTTATTAATGCTGCGCTAAATGAAAATTTGGACATATTATTAAAATCTATGATAATTTGTGAATGTAGTTATAATTGTAACACGATGCAAATATATAAAGTTTGTTTCATAGTGTAACGATTATACCCCAAAAATATACTACTTTTGCATTGGGTGTAATATTTTCAAGTTATGAAAAAAGATAAGCTTTTATGGGCCGATGATGAAATGGATTTGCTCAGACCTTATATCCTCTTTCTGGAAGACAAAGGTATGGAGGTGATGACGGTTTGCAGCGGACAAGACGCCATTGATTGCTGTAAAGAACAGAATTTCGACATTATTTTCTTAGACGAAAATATGCCGGGCTTAAGCGGTTTGGAAACTTTGTCGATTATCAAAGAATTAGACCCAAACGTTCCGGTCGTGATGATTACCAAAAGCGAAGAAGAAAGCATCATGAATCAAGCTATTGGAAGTAAAATAGCCGATTACCTGATTAAGCCGGTCAACCCGAACCAAATACTTTTATCAATCAAGAAAAATCTGCATAAAAATCAGATTATCACTCAAACAACTACCTCCGGATACCAACAGGATTTCTCCAAAATCAGTATGCAAATTAACGATTCTTTCAGCACCGACGACTGGAAAGAAGTCTATAAAAAACTTGTATACTGGGAACTTGAATTGGAGAATTCCGATGCAAGCATGTACGATTTGCTTAAAATGCAAAAGTTGGAAGCCAACCGGCTATTTGGTAAATTCATCAAACGTAATTATCAGAATTGGGTCGAAGGCGCGTCGAGCCGCCCGTTAATGAGCCCGGATTTGTTTAAGCAAAAAATATTTCCGTTATTAGATAATGGCGAACAGGTTTTCGTGGTTCTTATTGATAATTTCCGGCTCGACCAGTGGCGTGTAGTCAAAGACCTTTTATCCGAATTTTTT
>Ga0123354_10017873_pt1 | contig 11110 bp, 7 predicted proteins | sample TergutLab28metaG_2_FD_97872 | JGI IMG/M metagenome (GOLD analysis project Ga0123354, IMG submission 97872) | Labiotermes labralis P4 segment gut microbial communities from Petit-Saut dam, French Guiana - Lab288 P4 | ecosystem: Host-associated > Arthropoda: Insects > Digestive system > Gut ... | reverse complement strand
GGACTTGACAGCTTGTGTCTCCATGTTGTTGAAATCTTGCGCGTCGCCTGACATGCTTCGTTTCAGCCTCTGTAACAAGAAAAGTCTTGCAATTCGGCACATGAACAGAACCCTATTTCCAACGACACTATCGATTCCGTCCCACGACATCGGGAAGTAGGTCGCGCTAAGGACTTATCAGCACCCCTTCGTATGAGCGTCGGGACCGGTTTGGGTGGGTCAGGAGAAGTCTCGTCCCCCACCGGCGTTCGAACCCCCGACAATCCAGGACGTAGCGAGTCGGGCTAGAACAGTACTTTCAATTTCCTTCTCTGGTTAGACCGACATTGCAAACGAACGTTATTGTCGTTCTGCTGCATCAGAATGTACGTGATCGACTTTTTATCGTACTGACAATATCTTCTCTCCTCACTGTTCCTGACGAATAACGGAATGTCGTTTGAAATACACTACGACCTCTTCCGTACTGTTCTACTTACGCATTGTGTATAGTTGTCTTTGTGAACCGCATTCAGTCATAGGGGGAATGAAGTTATATCTCCGCGATCTCCATAACCTTGGCACAAACAAGGTTCACTTTACCCCTGGCAAAGAATCCTCAATAAAAAAAGGCACAGTTTTCCCTCTCTCCGCCATGAAGACTGTAGGGGGAGTAGAGGTACAGCTCCAATCATTCTTAACCTCGGGCCAAGTGGGAGTTAGTGGTTAACTTTATTCCCTGGCTGCTTGCCCGCGTGAAATAACTTCGGTACCCAATGAATAGGGTGGCCGTGATAGCGTTGTCGGAATAGCGACTCGCTACGTGCTGGACGGTCCGGGGATCGAATCCCGGTGGGGACAAGATTTTCCGAACCTGTTCAGACCGGCCGTGAAGCCCGCCCAGCCTCCTATACAATGGGTACCGGGTCTTTCCTAGGAGTAAAGCGGCCGGGGCGCGGCGTTGACCACCCACCTTCATATAGCGCCGAGGTTAAAGAAAGAGTAGAGCTATGCCTCCACTCCCCCCTCTGGGCCTTCGTGGCCTGTTCTAGGGCGAACTTTACCTTTACCTTTACCCAATGAATAGGAGGCTGGGTGGACACCAGAACCGGTCCGGACGTTTTGTAGAAGAGATAATTGTCTAGCCTTTCCCGGGAATCTTAAGCACGATTTCTCTAGATGTTGAGCGTGTATCGTAGTCACTACCGACTATGCTGGCTCACTCTGGCGCATATATAGCTTCAGTGAAAACGCGTTGTGTTGTGTTACGTATTTAGAGATCCTGGAAAAACGGGAGGCAGTTAACGTAAGTACAGTGCTTCTCATGACACCTATGTAAGAGCCACATTAAGTGAGGGAGGCAGATCTTCTATATTTGTTAGGATTAACCTTTGTGCGAATATATTGCTTCCCTTTGTGTGACTGGCTTTTAAAAAAATGCAGTGACGTTTGTCGCCTTCAGTAGTGTCATGTTCTTTCTCAGTATCCTCCAGACGTCTTCTTCGTACTTCTTACAGAACTGTATATTTTCGGTTCAGTTAAGAACATTAACGACTCGTATTGTTCTTGACAGTGCGGGTGGCGTTATAACAACAGTAAGACGGGCAGAACAACAGGATTATGAATTTAAACAAGACAGTGTTGTGCGAATAGCGTAACATTGAGGCGCGTTCGCGTAATCGTTGTTGTCTTGGAAAAGCAATGAGTATTACATATTCTGAATGTGCGTCTGTAGCCTTATTTATGAAGCATGCAAAGCGCATGCGGTGTATTATTCTGTCATCTGTGGCTTGTCTGGCTGTATCATATTTTTCCACATTACCTCATAAACGGCACGATTTGCGGAAAAAGTTACCAAGCATAAAATATGTGTTTTGATTTTCTCTACAACGTTTAACTGAAACATTTGTGATTTTAAGAAGAACTGAGCGAAATATTATCATCAATGTACATAGGCCTTCGTGTAAAATACCCGTTATTTTTTGTCAGTTTTTATTCAAACTTGAATTTTGTCGACAAATTTTCGAAAAATACTCAAATATCAAATTTCATCGAAATCCATCCATTGGGAGTCGAATTGTTCCATGTAGACGGATGGACATGACGAACGTGATAGTCGCTTTTCGCAATCTTGCGAACGCGCCTAAAAATAATCGCGATATAGGGAGGATTTGTGGCAGTATTTCTACGCAAGTGATCTGTATGTAAGTATTTTTATATCGCTTTTAGTTGATGCTTTAACATGTTGCATACTATATTAAATCACTGTATTGTATATGTGTTGACTGTCCCAATTCGTCTCTTTATCTCTATAACATAGTGGGGTGGCACACATAAATGGAATACGTTATCTTGGCCTATTTTACAATACCAGAACAAGGGTCTAAAAAAAACTCGCCAGTCGGGATAGCCGAAACTCTCTGCCGAGGGTTACGAACTCTGGACTAGGGTCTAACTATTTCACTGCATTAGTTACTGTATGTCCGGCGACAGCTGTAAAGTAATGTCCTGCGGATGCGTCAGTATTTAACAAGAGGGAAGATCACAACCATTTAACCATGAGTCTGAAATCCGAACCACTTTATCCTCCAGTCTTGTGTGTGTCACTCAGTACCTTGTATTTAAGTGATAAGGATGGAAGACTAGTTTGCATTAGTCTTCAAATTTTTTTGTCTTCAGATTTTTCCAATAACGAATATTCTTAGAAGGGAAAGTATGCTCCTTGTGCTGAATGAGCATTAGATCAGAAAAGTGTCGAGGGAGTAGAGGTGTGGGTTCCACGCATTCTTAACATTATATGGTGGAGGTATAATTCCACGTATGCTTAACAGTAGACGCAACCGCCCCGAAAGGTGTAGTAAGCGAAAAATCGTAGTTACCAGGTAATATACAGAGTTACCTCGACACGTAAGAGATGGCACTATGTACTTCAAACAGCAGGCAAAATTTTTTGTATCTGTACAGTGATTGATAATGTCTGCAGACAATATCCATCTGTAATGTATTCTGTACTAGGATGATTACCCATCCCTTTTGTACCATTCACGCTTCTTAATGTCAACATTTGGTTCGTTAAGCTGGATGACCTTGAATGTTGCCATGTTTCTGTATATAAAGTCTTTGTTTTCTGTCGTTCTTATACGGAAGATATTATGACTTATTATTTCAGTTTATGTTTACGATATATATGTATATATTTATATTTATATTCCATTCTGGTTTTGTGGAGATTGAAATATGCTGGTGGAAAAGAAAAAAACGATAATCAGCAGTAAAATATTTCGCGTCTTAAATACGAGGAGTTCAAAGTAAAATGTATTTAGTACAGAGGATGATATTTGTTCCCATTTATGCTATTAGCATTTTTTCAGAAAAGCTGGGGGACACTATCGTACTTATTTCGAATGCACGGGCAAGGTTGTGTTCTACTTTGAGGTCAAAGCATTCGTGCATGTGGCAACATAGCAACAAGGCTCTGTTCCCCGGTCCCCGGGTCCAACACTGTACCATGCAGTAGCGTGCTCTCCCATTGGTGGAACGGACACCCAATCGGCGTGGTTTTGTCTTTCGGGCTGGGGAGAGTACTTGATGTCTTGTTGCTGGGCCACTCCCAGTGCTGCTGTATCAACGCGAACTGTGTGTTAGTCCCATACTGTTTGATCGTTATAGTAAACAGAACAATATCCATTCACCCAGATAATTGCCGGGAAAGGCAGAACATGTAGAGTGATACTGATCATGCTTATCTTCTGTGACGATGCGTTGGATCTAGTGAGTCTGTGATGATACTGGTAGTGTGTTTGTGAGATTTCAAGAATTTCTACGAATGTGCTCTAGAAACCGACAAAGCTCATACCGCTTCATCTCCAACACTATTCTAAAACTTTTACTAGAAAACGTGAAATTTCACCCTAGAACAGGCCGTGATGACTACTCTTTCTTTAACCTTGGCTGTAGGTGGAGGTGGGTGGTAAACCTCACGCCCCGGCTGCTTTACCTCCTTGGAAAGAGACCCGGTACCCCTTGTACAGGAGGCTCTGTAGGCCCAAGGCCACTCTGGACGCGTATTGTAAATCTCGCCCCCCCCCCTCCCCCCGGATTCGATCTCTGGACCGTCTTTCCCGTAACGAGTCGCGATAGACTACGGTATCCCGGCACATGACCTTGAAAAGTCGTGATAATTTTGCGTTCACTTAAAGACTAAAACCTTTACGCCCGGTGTGACAACTGTGAGGAGGTCTTGCTGCGATGCTACGATGTGCAGTTTCGTACCGTTTCACTTTTAGGTTAGCACACGCCTATTCTGTAGATGGAGGCATGAGATTCTGCTGAAACCTTTGTACTCCTGTACCGAACGACACGGCGTCGTAGTCGTCAGTTGGGCTGGGAGATGTGAGGGTTTTCACGGTGGTGAATTTTGAGATGTTACGCCGTACAGTCTGGTCGGTATGTACCATGGTTTCGGAGGAACTTTCTGGCCCTACCAACAGGGGTACACTTCCCACTGATTTTCTGTTTCACGAGTAAATCAGCTTTTGGTCCAAGGGTTGGGGCAGCTTTGTCGCTTGCCAGACTACGTGGGGCAGGAGTGGCGTAATCGGTTTAGCGACTAGCTGCGAGTTGGATGGTCACGGGTTCGAATCTCGGTAGGAGAACAAGATTTTTCCCCACTCCAAAACGTTCAAACCAATTACGAAGCCCACCCCGCCTCCTATTCAATGGGTACCGGGTTTCTTTCCTGGGGGTAAAGCGGTCGGGGCGTGAAGTTAAACACTCATCTCCATCTGTTTTCGAGGTTAGTAATGAGTGGAGCTATACCTTCATGCCCCAATATCCCTTTATGACGTGGCCAGAATAACTTGACTTTTACCTCTACTATCTGTACCTTCGAGGAATCGTCGTTCGATTTCGATCAGGGGCAGTGATTTATTTGTTAACTAATGCGGCCAGGCCGACTCTGGGGCCCACTTAGCCTCCTATGTAGTGGGTAACAGGGGCTCTGAGGTTTTTAGAGCTGAGGTTCAGAATGAACGGAGTTAAACCTCCAATCCCCATACGCCTTCGTGGAGTGCCAAGGACGTTATTTCGCTTTATTTTGCTGAAAGGCTTCCCGGAAACGTGTAACGTTATGATGTTTATCGTGTATGGATTGGGAGTGGGAGACTTAGCACTAGTCATCCGCAAGGACTGGGGGGAAAATGGCGACTGGTTATATGTGGGGTTGATCGTTACAGCATGGGCCACGGTCTTGACCTGCTATTCCCTTGTTTCGTTGTGAAATGGTGCTTAACTAGCTACTGTGATGTTTGTAACGTTTATGTTTGTCGTGAACGGTGTTTATGGTCCGTAGTAGTAAGGCTCATAAGTATTTAGACTTCAGAATGTAGTATAAGCTTAGCCCTTTGAGTTCCAAATTATTCTTCTGACCTCCAACATTCTGGTACAAATCATTTTTCCAGAAAATGTCTAGTCTCCATAGAAAAGCAGCCACTAGAAAACAGGAACTTAAGAACGATCAACATATAACACTCTAATATAGTGTGTCGATTTGACCTCGACATGGGATCTGGTACAACGGTAAGCAATGTAGAGTTTATCTCGACATTGGACCGATAAGGGTTAAATGTGGTCAGACGGAGAGGGCCTGGGATTAAAAATATGCAGCCGGCTGGCTTATCATTGCTTTGCTAAGTAATGTATGACGGTAAAGTGATTATATGGAGGACGAGCAGGAACTTGGCGGCCATGACCTATTTTTATATCATCATTTGGGGGGGAGGGGGGGGGTTTGAAGAAACCGTTGAAACAGTCCAGTCATGACAGCTGGCATGGTTTGCAAATGAACCATGGCCTGCCGTAACTATACATAAGACGTCAACAGTAGAATGGCAGTCGTTGATGGTTTAGCAAGCATTGCGGTTTGGCAGTGAACTAATGTTACAACAGTGACCTTACTGCGTGGAGCAGAGTCCTTCTTGAGACGCTAACCGGTTCTCATCTAGTCAAGAAATTCCCGGCATTTTATGGAACCCGAAGGTTCATTACCGCGTTTGCGAGTGCCCGCCACCTGTCCCTATCATGAGCCAGATCAATCCAGAATGTCCCTTTCCCATTGCTTAGGTCGTGCCAAAGGATTAGTCGAGGCCCAAGGCACATGTATCCGTTTAGTAACAAGGCCAGTTTTTACGGCGATGCGTTGTTAGCACCTCGTCGAACCCCCGAGCTGGAGTACCACCCCTTGTTGGCAGTCCTCGACTGCTTACTCAATATATTCCCAGCTACCCTCTATATTGGAGGTCGTTCCTCCATCCGCAACCTGAGGAAGCGCCATGCCGTGGTGACAGGGACCGACACAACAGGCAACCAGTGAATTATGTCTGTGGCAGAATGGGCAGAATAATTTGCAGGGATAACCGGTGGTACGAAGTAAAATCAGACTCATTAAACGAGACAGTCACTGTAAGTGTACCGTGGCGTGTTCGCGTAACCATTGTTGCCACGGAAACACAACACTGCTTTCCTTCTGTATGGTTGTTGACCTAGATGCAGCTGTGAACAATATAAAACCGTTGAGCGTTGGCATGGAAACGCAACAATAGATTACCTTTGCACGATTATGGAGCTACGAAACATTTTATACTGCCGTCGGCAATATAAGCGCCCTTAGGTCCGCATGTAAAGTGCCCCGATATTCTTGTGAGATTTTAACCAAATCTGGACTTTATCGACAGATTTTCGTATAGTCCGCAGTATAAATTTCACAAAAATCCGTCCAGTGGGAGCCGCGGTGATATATGCTGACGGACAGACAGACGGACGGACATACATGACGAAGCTAATAGGCGCTTTTCGCTGTTTTTGCGAATGCGCCACAAAAATAAAAATGCTCTTACTACGCTACGGTTCAAGAGTGACGTTTGCATTACATTGTACTTGTTGTACTCCAGTGATAGTTGTCATAGAAGTGTATAATAAATAACTATAACAATTAGTAAAACGCTGTCAATCAAACCAAGAATCGTCTTTAAACCCTTCAAACTAAGAATAACCTCGATTATATGTAAGTACTCAGCTCGTACTGCGCAGTAAACACACGACGTCCCGATTGTAAAAATCAATCTGTTCATGCTGCCTTGGGAGATGATCGCTGTTTGTGCTGAGATAGACAGAAACCACATAAATGTAGTGCATGGCCAGAACGCAGAATTTCTGTGTTAAACCTGATGGTACACGCAATAACCAGTTGACTTTAAAGGGTGGAGTATAATATAACCGTTAGGTGTTTTTTTTTTGTCAGCGTCATTTCCGAAATATTTGTGATTTAGCCAACGGTAAGAGCGACCTTATATTGCGCAAGAGCCGTTTGAAAATCTCCCAACCTTGCGCTAGCCGCAAACCAATTGTTAACAGTAGAAGTCCGATTTTTTAAGGGGGGAAAAAATTATTTCACGTTAAGTGATGAAGGGGCTGAAATTACTACTTAATTAATATTACTGAAAAGAAATCGCAGTTGATTTAAATTAATTCTTAGAAATTACATTATTATTAAGAATGGAAGATCATCAACGAAGAGCTAATAATATTTAAGACTTGCACGTAATTTCGTTCTGTAGAATTCTGAAGTGTCATTTAAATAATAATAATAACTATTATTAGAACGTACTTAAAAACGAAAGAGGAGCTTACCACTCGGTATTTTTCTCACTCCCCTCACTGTAAAGTTTCCAACATACGATGTTGTGCCATGCCTCATACATGACTGCCATTACAACTTAAATACTGTTAAACAGAATTTAACTACGCATGCGTAGTTCACAAAATCACTAAATATTATTGCCATTCATTCTGATGGTGGAACAGAAGTGAAACACGTTGGAAAAATCTTGCGGGACGCAGGATTCTTATTTCTGATTTAGCCCATAAACAATATTTACTGTACAGAAATTTCATCACGATATAACAAAAACATAACTAAATTTTATTTGTTATATAGCACCACGTGCTTCGACGTATCTCAGGTCATCCTCAGGTTCACAGTTGGACTTTAAAACATAGTGGGGAAGACGTTTGTTCTAGAGACCCATTGTGAACTCGAGGATGACATGAGACAGGTCGAAACATGTAGTTGTATATGATATATGTAATTTCTTTGTGTTTGAACGGATTTTGATCTAATTTTTGTACTTAACAACACGACAGGACGACATACGCTAATAATATTTATTGGTTACATTTGCAAACTCATTATTATAATTAAAACTGTCGTATGGGATAATCGTAAGTTTAAATACCCGAATATTAGGTGCTGGTCGCGTAGTCCAGTTACAGCCATGTACATAGGTGGACCTTTCCATGTGTATTTTATTTAACCTTATTAATAATGAACCACTGTCACTTCATGTATGATCGCATTCATTCGCATCTTACGTGACTCGCTATTGTTTGAGTGCAACTGTAGTCACGCACACGGTGGGCCGGGTAGCGTAGTCAATATAGCGACTGGCTACGGGCTGGAGGTCCGGGGATCGAATACCGGTGGGGGCGAGATTTTCCGCACCTGTCCACCCGGCCTCCTGTGCAATGGGTACCGGATCTTTCCCGGGGGTAAAGAGCGGCCGGGTCGTGACGCTGACCCCTCACCCCCTTCTAGTGCTGTGGTCATGAAAGGATAGAGCTATACCTCTACTCCCCCTATGGGCCGTACGGCCTGTACAGAGCCTTAGTGCCTGTGCAAGGGTGCACTTTACCTTTCTTATATATATATATATATATATATATATATATATATAGTCACGCACACGGAACTCTTCCACTGTTTATACGGCAATACCAAAGGCAGGTTACCGTTTCGATATAATGACTGGACTACGGTCTGGAAGCTTCTGGATTGGAATCGCAGTAGGGAAAAATATTTTTCTGTTTTCCTGAACGTCTAGACCGGCTCTGGGACCCACGCAGCCTCCTGTACAAAGGGTATTTGGGTTCTTTCTCGGAGGTAAAGCGGCTGGGGCGTTGCGTTGACCCAGGAATCTCCATCGAATGCTGAGGTTAAGAACGAGAGAGGCTATAGCTCTACGCCCCATGGCTTGGAGAGGGAAAACCTTACGTACGTTTATTTGAAAATAACCGTGAGCCGTGTAACGTAAGAAAGAATTTATAGGTGCACAAATGAATTAATATTGCTTATCACAAACAAAGGGGGCACCCGGTGGCGCAGTTGATTGAGGCACTTGCTACAAGGTCGAGGGTTTGATTCCCGATGGTGTCACTGGAATTTTTCATTGACATAAATCCTTCCGGCCGCACTATGGCTCTGGGGTCGATTTATCCTCTAACAGAAATATTTCATGCGGGTAAAGGCGGCCGGTGCGTAGGGCTGCAACCGTACCACTTTCATGTGCCGAGTGTCTGAAAATTTGGGACCGCCATCCTCCTGGAACCCAAAGGTCCTGTCCAGGCCTTTACCGGGATTGCTTTACCTGTCACAAACAAAATAAAATTCATATTGCAGTATGTCAAACGTACCCAGTACGTAGTACTGACCAGTGCGTTTTTGGCTTTCGAAATATTGTACCGTTTCACCCTGCATGCGTGAATGCAATTTAATTTATGCCCATTAGAAAAGCACGCCTTTCTCCGCTCCGAATTATACAAAATGCACAGTTCAGTGGCGTTACCTGGAGGTCTTCTGCATAAAATTCACAGTTCAATGGCGTTACCTGGACATCTTCTGTATAAAATTTCATTGAAATCGTGTAGTAAATATGGCAATAACGCGTAGGAGTTTATTTACACCCTTACGTAAAATATGACTTGCCCAACCAGTTTTCAGGAACCTTGGTTTTACAAAAAACAATTTTTTTTTTAATAAAAAAATTTCCTTGTTTTCCCCCCCCCCCCCGCCCCCAGTCTTTGTGGTGTAGTCAGTGCTGGGTTTATATTCGGTGTAAATAATCAGTAATAGATTTTTGCGCATGACATCTCGTGTGTAAAAAAGTAATAAAATAATAATAATAATAATAACTACATAGTATCTTCAGAACTGCACTCTTCTGGGCAGCGTATGGTGGTAATGGATTGCTTGACCCTTGAAGTTGGGACTCATTGATTGTCCCGAAACGTCGGTAAGGAATACCACTACACGCCGCGTAATAGCAGAGAAGAGCACATTTCTTATCTACTTCACGGCGGAAGTCTGAAATCTTACGTGTGTCTTCCTCGAAGTGTTTTATGGTATGACAGCCTGAAGATGACCTGATCCACGATGAAACAGTGACTCATTCTTTTCACAAGCGGGCTGTGCTGTCGAATGAGTAGAGATGTGGTGGACGCTGATATTGGTTTTATTTATTTATATCACCAATAGTAAAATTTTGTTTTACATAAATGTGCCGAAATGTTTTATATTTTTAATCGAAGTTCGTGTTTTGGAGATTTTTATTTTATTTTTTCACCCCGAAAAACACACTTGTACTTTGCAGGGGTTCCGCGAAAGTTGAGTTTTAGTAACAAGGGTATCATAGGTATTAAAAGTGTGAAGACCACCGGACAACGGTAAGCGTCCACTCGTCCGCCCTGAAGATGAAGGCAGTGCTTCCCTTCGAAATACCGGTAACTTTACCAGTCGACACCGTGTAGCATCCCAGAACATTTGGGTCTACAGCAGCACCTCTGTGATAACCTCATATCTTATATTGTATTGGCAGTGCTTCCTTCAAGGGCAGTACAAAGAGGCGTGGGAGCAACAGAGAATTATTGCTGGTAAAGTACTGGAGATATACCGCAGCTGCCTAATTGACGATTTTTCCCCTACGTATCCACATCGTTATATAACATCTGAAAGTGATACAGCATTATCACTAAACGTTGCCTTTATAATTCTAAAATGAGCCATCCCCGTTGTGTGTATATAAACAATAGGTGTGGGTATCAGTCAATGACAGAACAATATCTAAAAAGATGTTTAATAAAGGACGAAGTAAACTACATGTTTCGGCCTAATGTCCCACCCCCCCCTGTGCCCCTTAAAAATAGCATATAACAAACATCACAGATGCTGAGATCTCACCATCGTGACATACCCATACCAATCCTGTAAAGCACTACCACCATACTTTCGGATGAAAACCTG
>Ga0123354_10017871_pt1 | contig 11111 bp, 6 predicted proteins | sample TergutLab28metaG_2_FD_97872 | JGI IMG/M metagenome (GOLD analysis project Ga0123354, IMG submission 97872) | Labiotermes labralis P4 segment gut microbial communities from Petit-Saut dam, French Guiana - Lab288 P4 | ecosystem: Host-associated > Arthropoda: Insects > Digestive system > Gut ... | reverse complement strand
CTCTACACTTTTCGATGATTTCCAGCACACTTTACTTCCTTTTAATTCAACTCAATTATCACTTTCCTTACCCTCTTTTTAAAAGTGATTGATTTGCAGGGGAGAATTCCTAACACTTCTGCCCGTAACTGGTTCCAGTGTTGGATGGTCCTATTTAAAAAAGAATATTTCCCTATATCCATCCTTTGCCTCCTAATCCTAATTTTCCTTTCGTGATCTACCCTGCTCAGATAGATTAGCGACGTTCGAAATAATACGTAAGGCTGTGGATCAAGACAGAATTCTAAATCCCGGAACTGGAGTCACCGAAACCATTAAATTTTAAAATGCTGTCGATATACACGACAGAGAGCTCTCGTGTTCTCACGGTCATGTGACCCACAGCACATGCGCAGAAGGAGCACAGCTGCGACAGTTTAAGATGGTGACCCGCGTGGAACTGGGAACACTGGTCTCAATGGGTAATCCGACGAATTATACTCTTGTTTTGAAGGGGAGGGGTTTGGGGGCACGGAAATTGTCATGGTGTTCATAACGAATGTGAGATTCTGCGCCATGAAGTTTGCGTACTGCACACAGCACAACAGACTCGAAAACGCAGTAAAATTTGTGGTTTTAAACAGTTGGACCGTACACCATAAACACTCGATTTGCGTATTCGTTTTTGCGTGAACAATGGACAGACTTGGTACACGGTGTGACAGATTCTTCAACCGTGAAGCGGACTATTTTTACAAATAGCACACAAGTGAACTCTCCTTTGCATGTTGCCGGTTCCGTCTATTGAAATCCTGCCTTTGATTTATTGGTGATGTAAATTTACTTTATGATCCACTTTCGTATGCGGACTGGAATAAAATATATTCTTAATAATATTATAATTTGGAGATTCCTTATATTTGAGTACTTGTCGAAACTCTGTCTAGAAAATCCAAGTTTCACTGAAATATGGCAAGAATAATGGGTACTTAACATGAAGACCTTTACACATTTATTGCAGTAAATCTCTGAATTTTTCTCAAAATGAGAAATATTGCAGACAAATTTCTATAGAAAATCAAAACACACATTTAATGTTCAATAACATTTATCTCAGTAATTAACCAACTTGATGCACAAAATTTGTTTTACAATAAGTTTTATTTCGTGCCTCTACATGTTTCGAGCACATGTGCTCATCATCAGGAGGTCAAAAGTGCATTACACAGCCTCTGGTATCATCACACCTATAGGTCTGATGATACCAGAGGCTGTGTAATGAAATTTTGTCCTGCTGATGATGAGCACATGTGCTCGAAACATGTAGAGGCATGAAATAAAACTTAGTGTAAAACAAAAATTTTGTGCATCAAGTTGGTTAGTTACTGACATAAATATACTGAGATGCACGGACAGCTAAACGTCAAAAGAAGTCAAAAGAAGTTCAATAACATGTTTCAGAAATTCGTGCTGTTTAAGAGATTAATGTGGAAAAACCGTAGGTTTCAGATGATTATATAATACGGCGCATGTGTTTTGCTTGCAGGATAACTAAAGCCATGAACACACACACTCAGAATATGTAATACTCATTGCTTTCCCACTAAAATAATAGTTACACAAATGCGGCTCAATGTTACTTTAATGCGTACTTTGTCTCTCTTGTTTTATTCACAATTCGTTTTGTATTAGTTTATTAGTGGCTCTTTGAGCATTTCTTTATTTCTTCAATTCATGTGATATTTCATTGGCCTGTTTTTAAGTTATTGTGATATTAATAGTTTACGTCAGCACAACTATTTTTATTACGCAAATTAATTATGTAGTCTGCATGTTTCGACTATTGAACAGTCATCTTCAGGCCTATTCTTTACAGTTTAAGTCACAGGCTGCTGAGCACAGCATCCTGTGACGTAACCTGTAAAGAAAAGGCCTGAAGATGACTGTTCAATAGTCGAAACATGTAGCCTATGTAATTACCTTGTGTAATAAAAACAGTTGTACTGACGTACACTATTAATATCATAATACGTATCCAAACACATCGTGATGCCTCCATTGAAGTTCGTAGCTAGTCAAGCTAAATGCGTCTACTTATATAAGAACTTAAGAGAGAAAGTACAGGAGTGCTGTGTAAATATTTATTTTGATCGGCAATGTTTTTAAGTTAAGTTGACCGCAAGCAACACAATTATAAAAAAAACAGGGTAAAGTACGAGTCTCTTCCGTTTCCTGTACCACGACAAGAAGTCTTGAAATACGTAACAAGTTATGTACAGTGGAAATAAGACTGGATTTACTCTAACAGTAACGTAGCGGGAGTAACTGAATGTGAAGTGATGGTACTGCAGGATTTCCACGTAACGCGCGAGGGTGCGGTCCATTTACATTTGGCATAGAATGAGGAAATATTGCGAGATTTGGTAGAACGGTACTGAACCTTAAAATTCCTTGAATTTTCAGGGAATTTCGTAACGGTACGTTTGACTGTTAGCTTCTGGATAAGGCTATTACATAACCTTAAACTTCCACATTTTACACACACGTTATCTTCTAAAGGCTTAATTTCATTTTTATTTCATTCCTTCTCTCAGTATTTTCTAAGTACGTTTCCTAATTTTCTCTTTTTTCCTTCACTTTTTTTCACTTTTCTTTATTTCGTGACCTTTAATTCCAAGCCCATTTCTCAATGTGCTTATTCCCAACTACCCTACCATTTTTTTTCTCTTTTTACATTTTCGTTCCTGCACTATAATGTTTCTTTTTTTTTATCCTATTTTCATATAGCTTAAGCCCTAAGAGAAACTGGAAGCTCAGCGAACTTGAGCTGTAGACCGGAATGATCGGATTGATTAAAGGGTGTTGGGATGACGTCAGTAAGTGACGTAATGTATGATTAAGTTCAGCCAATTAGCGGTCCTCTTAGCTAATAACGGTGAGCAGATTTCTGCTCCTTCTCAGGCTGTTGAATTCCTCTCATGGGAACAAACTCCTTGTCAAAAGATAGTTTATCAAGATTGAACGTGCAAAGTGGAAGAATTTTTTTTATTATGATTACAGTTTCTGAGTTATCAGTGTTCCTACCTTGTCAAATTACCCATTTTCGCTCTTTAGTGCGCGAGATGGCAGCTCAAGAGTGGATACTATTAAATGCTGTCCGCCCTAAGGATATATACAGTCTCACACGACAGAACGTGTAGTACTGAAATATACAGTTAACACTGTAATTTTGCCAACAGTTGAATTACGAAATTATAATTACTGTTTTGATTACGTCATTGGCATCAAAGAACATTCACCACGCATAAAATTCCCTGCTCTTTTTGCTTGCTAAACAGCCCTAAATATGTTTATCATCGAGTCTGTGGGCACGCTATGATAGTTACAATTCGAATTTTGAATTTATAAAAAGCGACATAAACACATTGACTTTTATGCTACATGTAAACGTATTTGTAATGTGTATATTTTACATTTTTCTTAAAGTAACTTATACTGCTTACATCCGATTCGTGACTAATTACGATTACTATAATCAATGTCCCTAAGGTGGGTAATATATTTGTATTAGAGTAACCGTTCTGATGTGAATTGGTAGCCGTTTTATTGCTTTACTTTCGTCATAATTCATATTATCATCGTCATTCTCTTCTCCTGTTTTTTTAAACAATGGAAAAATGGATACTTTATTACAAATGAGTCTAGAGTGATATTAAGGGTAATATTTAATTAGTATAATCGAAGATATCCATGTAAACTAAAGCAAGGCTATCCCAGTACGTATAAGAATTAACCCTTTTAAAAATTACATATCATTCACTGTTAAATACAGGGTTATTCGAATGATTGTCGGGGTTTTAACATACTCGTTCTCCATATGCAACCCCACATGATTTCTTTCTATGGGATTACGTCAAGTATTGGGTTTATGTTCCTCCTCTTCCCGCAAGTATCCCGGAACTGAAGGTATCAATCAGAACCGCCATTGAAACCATAACCGCTGACATGCTACAAACAGTTTGAAACAAACTCGATTATCGTGTTGATGTTTGTAGAATCACAAAGGGTGCACATATAGAGCACCTGTAAGGTATGTAACAAAAACTTGGAGTGTTTTTCTAGTACATAAAAAACATATATACTCCTATCTGGTGGGCCGAGTAGCGTAGTCGGTATAGCGACTGGCTACGGGCTGGACGGTCCGGGGATCGAATCCCGGTGGAGGCGAGATTTTCCGCACCTGTCCAGACTGGCCCTGGGGCCCACCCAGCCTCCTGTGCAATGGGTGCCGGTTTTTCCCGGGGTAAAGAGTGGCCGGAGCGTGGCGCTGACCCCTTACCTCCTTCTAGTGCCGTGGTCAAGAAAGAGTAGAGCTATACCTCTAATTCTCCTTTGGGCCGTACGGCCTGTACAGAGCCTCAGTGCCTGTTCAAGGGTGCACTTTATATTCCTATCTGAAGTGTATTGTGTATGACAAGGTGTTAAAACCCCGACAATCATTTCGAATAACCCTGTTTTTTTCCGAAGAATGTATATTTACCAGGTCACTTAATTGGAAAGTTTAAGTGGTCTTATTTACCAACATGTTGTTCATATGGTAGGTCTATCGTCAACAGTCAAGATGCTGCACTTTTGATTTCCTTCTGTGCTCACATCAATACACACAACTGTCCAGGTTACGTAACAGCGAAACGGAGTATGGAACGGAATGATGCATCAAGGAGTGGCAGCACGTATCCGTCGACCATGCAACACACCATGCCATTATGCATGTACAGACTGAAGGAATTTTCACAAACATGAATTACAAACAGCTAGCTTTCCGGCCGCGAATTTAAATCGAGACTGTCCAAATATCGGAAAGGCTAGGTAGCTATTGAGATACGACTTTTATCTTGTAATTTTTTATTATTTCATTACTTGTACACTGCATCTTTTATAATTTTGTGCAATGACCAACAAATGCACAATCATTTCACAAATTACCACACTTCTACATGTTTCGACACTATTGTGTCATCCTCAAAGCCACTCTTCGCAACACAACACAACACAACACGGCATGCTGCCACAATATTCAACTGGAATAGTGAAATTAATATGACTTTTAATAGTGTAACTTTAGCAAGGACGATATCGCTCCCTGATGATAGTCCTAGGACCGAAACATGTTGGAGCGTTTTTAATGTTTTAATGTGTAAATTTTATAAATTCATATAAGTGCAGTGGTTGGTATAATAATTGAGTGATTGAGTGAATCCTCAAGGAGCTTAAGATTTCAACAACTATAATATGAGAACTTGCATAAAACCTATGTGAAACATCTTAATTGTAAATTGTATTACCGACAGCTGCATTTGAAATACTGGTGTAACTTGGCAAGGTATTGATTACAAGCGCCTTGAGGATAACACGATAGTGTCGAAACATGTAGGAGTGTGATAATTTGTGAAATAATTGTGCATTTGTTGGTCATAGTACAAAATAAAAAAAAAGAAAGGAATGTTTGGTGCTTATATGACCCACAGTCCTTCAGCTGTGAAGGTTTCGTGGATGTTTGAACGTGTCTTTTGGTGACGTACTCCTTCAGTCTAACTATTATGTTAGAAGGTGTGCCTGTCTCAAGCGATGGTTAACCGGGTGACAGCGACAGGACAACGTTGGCGCTAATTTCGCACTATTAGTGGTGCAGACAAATTGATGCCTTCCCATCACCCCCCCCCCATACCCCCTTTCCCTTTCTCATCCTCTCTCTTTCCCCTTCCGTCCTTGTTTTATCTACTCACTTCGTCATTCGCTACATTCAACTACGCTTTTCGCTTATCTGTAGTAGTTACTTCATCCTGTCTATATTCTAAAGTTCTCATCCCAGTCACCCCGTCTCTGTTCTACATTGTCACTTCCACTCTCACGGTACGCGTTGCTTTTAACTCGGCTCACTTCCGCTTTTAAATGACAGTGACTTTAAATCTGTAACGTTTATCCGTAACTCAACTGCGTCACTTTCATCTTCCAGTTTTAAAAATTAAAAAAAAAAATGGTAATTCACATGTGCAAAGAGTCTCGCTTTTGAAAGTAATGGGCGTCAATGAATCGGCTCAGACAATACAGATTCATGTAATTTAGTTTGTGTACAGAAGGAAGTAAAGTGCCAGGCATCATACTCAACACAATAAAGAGCAGTAGTGTAAACAATTGCCTTTTACAATTGTATATCCACAGGATATGTACATTTTTCGAATATTTAGTTAGATATGTCTCGTAATCTTTCAGGAAAAACATACACCGGTGCATATATATTAGTAATTGTCCAACGAGATGCAACACAAAGCAATCTATTTGTTATTCTGCAAGTTCACTCTACATGTTTCGTGTGTCAACCACACCTATGATCAGGAGTACACAAAACTGTAACTACAGCCTCCGGTACTGGTCATATTTTTTGTGCAGCTACCTCCGTCCAACGTGGCCAAGTTTGGCCACGTTGGACGGAGGTAGCTGCACAGTACCGGAGGCTGTAGTTACAGTTTTGTGTACTCCTGATGATGGGTGTGGTTGACACTCCAAACATGTAGAGTGAACTTGCAGAATAATAAATAGACTGCTTTGTGTTGAATCTCGTTGGACCGTTATTAATATACATCAATGATGCACGGAACCATAAGCATAAAAACTCCAGTGTATGTTTTTAGTCTTTCCCTGATAAACATCCTGTGATCATGTCCGTCATGGTGGATCAATTTTGTACTTCAGATTATTGTTGGTGACTGATGACAAGACATACTCGCTAAACTAAGTTAGTTTCTAAATGCACATTTGAGGAGACGGGTTTAGGAGGATTTCTAAAGACGCCATTCATACAATATTTACAAAGTTTCTAAGTGCCTTAGACTAACTTGATTATACCTGGCAATCAGGGATTCATTCATGTATGGAAGTTTAAAGCAGAGATAACCTTCAGACAGTGAGAGAGAGACGGGGGTGGTAAAAATGTAAGGTTTTCGTACGTCTAAGGATCATATAATGAGAGTGTGTAGGTGCGGATATAAAGCGATTTGGGCTGTAGACGTCGACAGGAGAAAGATGTGGGTGGATAGCTTGATATTATTCCCACCATCCCTTGAATGTAAGGCTGGGCAGACTTTATTATCTGGCTGGTCTTAGTGCTGAAAGGGAAAAGTTCCACATACCTAAGACTGAAAACTGATGTCAGAATTAATTCGTGAAAGCTACTAAACTGAGCCAAATAGCGATGGATGTTCCACCGCTATTTGGCTCTATTATCTGTCGTACTGTGAGCAGCAGGCTCTGTAATTACTACACAGCGGGCTGAAGAACATTAAGATTATTTCCATTCTCGAAAAAAAAACAATCCAGAAAATATCCTCATTTCCGAACCTTCCCTTTACCACTGTAACCCACCCGTGGGCAAAATGGGCTCTTTTCGCGCAGGAAAAGAAGCGGTAGACTGCGTTTGAAATGCGATGGAACACGTGCAGAAACCGAATTTCGTCCTTAGGCGAAACGGACGAGTCTGTTTAAATCGGCAGGGGCGTCAGTTCAGTCGACTACTTTGAACCGAGGTGTGCGCATCAGCAGTAGTAATGCTGGATACACCATGTTCCGAGGTAGTGTGAAGAGTACTGGCTACCCACTCCATTCGTCAATTTACTCTTCACTTCCCCTCCCGTGCGTCACCGTGTGCCATCACATTTCAACTGAACTCTATGCGAAGCTGGCCTTGAAATGTATTTAATACCGAAGCCAGCAATGCGTGAGACCATTGTTTCGCTTTCGAATTATTTCTATATATTATGTTGCTTTATTATCGGCAGGGGACCGCAGTGGCACAGTGGTTAAGGTTCTGTGCTACAAATCGGAAGGTCGCTGTTTCGATCCCAGCTGGTGTCAGTGAATTTTTCATTGATATAAAATCCTTCAGATTGCACTATGTCCCTGGGGTCGACTCAGCCTCTAACAGAAATGAGTAGGAACAGGCGGCCGGTGCGTAAGGCTGACAAACTTACAACCATCCTGGGCCGTTATCACGTAATTCCTAGAACCCTCTGGGCACCTCGGGCCTGTAACGGGATTGATTTACCTTTTTTTTATTAGCAGCAGGTAAAAGTTTATCTTTTGTAAGATGGAGGGCTTTCGCGGTTGTTTAATTGAGTTCACCGTTTTGTGACTTGTAGCACTTCGTTGTTTTGGTGGTTTGTGCGTGATATTTCGAGACAGTGTGGTGATCTTGTCTTCGAGGGTGGGAGGGTCAATGAAGAATGATATTACCACCCTTGAAAATGTCACAACCCTGTCGTCCGAAACGTCAGACCCCGCTTATCCAAGTGAAAGAGGACCGAAAAGAAATAAAAGTGAAGAAGGAATATTTTTTATTTCGTTTTGTTTTATTGTAACCAACAAATACACAATTAATATCATAAATGTATTTATCACAGCAAAGTGTAATTTATACTCCTACATGTTTCGACATTTTTGTGGTCATCATCAGGGAGTTTATATCTGCGCCTCGCTAAGTTACACAAGTTTTCCAAATTACAGCTTTTGAAAATACAATTTCGTAACATTAAGATGTTCCACATCAAGGCACATAAGTTCTTAGATTATGGCTGTTGAATTTACAATTTTATAACATTATTAAATTAAAATTAAAATAATGGAGGAGGAATTATTTAAGTATTACTTACCAATTGCGAAGTGCATATTTAGACACACTGAGCACACCAATAAAGCTTTCACTCTGTTTCCATACTTAACGATACGGTTGGACAAATATGCTCCAATGTTATGTCCAGGGAATTTTTTTAGTTTTTAACCACAACATTTATGGTATTTACTTCTTTTCTTATGCTGCTATAAACAGAAATTTGACAATGATTTGTGTTCCTTTTCCACTCCAAGTTTATAAACGTCATTCATCGAAAACGGATCTTACGTTTTTTAAGTTTATATTCTTCGTAGTCTTATTGTTCAGGATTCAGAACTTCTGGGATGTAACTCAGTAGCATTTGTCGGGGTTAAACCGACGTTCATGCGGACCGTAATTTTATGTTTGTGGTTCCGTGCGTCGCTGATCTATATTAATAATTGTCCAACGAGGTGCAACACAAAGCAGTCTATTTATTATTCTGCAAGTTCACTCTACATGTTTGGAGTGTCAACCACACCCATCATCAGGAGTACACATAACTGCAACTACAGCCTCCGATACTATGCAGCTACCTCCCTCCAACGTGACAAACTTGACCACGTTGGAGGGAGGTAGCTGCACAAAAAATATGACCAATACCAGAGGCTGTTGTTACATTTTTGTTTACTCCTGATGATGTGTGTGGTTGACACCCGAAACATGTAGAGTGAACGTGCAAAATAATAAATAGACTACTTTGTGTTGCATCTCGTTGGTCGATTATTAATATAATACGGAACGCAATGTTTTGCCTTTTAATGTCAAGCAGTAAAAGAAGCATTCCTTTTGGACTGCGTGACTATGAAGAAGAAGAAGAAGAAGAAGGAGAAGAAGAAGAAGAAGAAGAAGAAGAAGAAAATGGAGAAGAAGGACAAGAAGAAGAAGAAGAAGAAGAAGAAGAGGAAGAAGAAGAAGAAGTAGATGGAGAAGAAGAACGAGAAGAAGAAGAAAAAGAAGGAGAAGGAGCAGAAGAAGAAGAAGGATAAGAAGAAGAAGAAGAAGAAGAAAGAAGAAGAAGATACTTGAATGCCTCGAAATGTCAGTAACGGCTCGTTGAAAAATTCTTAATTATAACCTCGACGATATGAACTATCAACTTATTTTATCTTGTAAAAAATATTTCTGATTAGGCTATAACAATAACAATAATCGAAAATATAAATAATTTTCCATCTTTGACATATACAGGGATGGACATAAATGTATGAAGTGTGTGCTTTTTGACATTTTCTCGTTTGTTAATCTTTAGAAGCGTATCCTCTAGAAAGTGATATCTCGCGGTGTGTGCGACATTTGTCAGCTCTTAGAAGTTCGTTGGTAAAATATATACCAGACTCCACGGCAAATACATCTCAGAATACTGTTCTTCTAAAGTCATGCTTCCTTCTGCTCATGACACACGATCTTTCTGAACGTACCTCTCGTACACAAATACCTCTTTATTATATTCAATACAGAATTGTCTTTCCTTCCCCATACCCTCTTACATATCCGATGTCAAGGGAATACTCAGATGATTCAATTGTGAGTCCTGCTTTGGTTCGTACACACGATAGCATCAACAAACTGCTACCGCTCTGCAGTACATTACCAAATGTTTGTCATTCCTAGGATTTAGCATTACAGACCCTTCAGCCCTTTTTCATGGTTTATGTCAAGTCAGTAGCCAGAAACGTGCAGTATTATAGACGTGTGTATAAGCAAATTGTGAAGCAAGTTGATTCCTTCTGCAAGAAATCAAAATAAACTGAAGAAACCATCGACTTTGAATGTGAAAAAACGAATTTTGTAAGGTGAAAGATGAAACTGTCACAACAGTGCTTATGAAGATTTAAGTGCTTGGGGATGTTAAGCAGTGTAGAAAGATAAGTAGCTACCGACATATTGTAGGAGATTAATACGTTTACATTTTGAGCCAAGCAGTCAAAGAAAGGTGTTCGATCCCGAACATCGAGGCTTTATGTTCTTCGAAACGTTGAAATGTGCTTCTGACTGACCTGACAATACTTGACAAAAAGCTCAGTCATTGAACTGTTAACCTTTCATTTATTTAATTAGCATACCAACTAATGCACATACACGAAATTTCACATTAAAACACTTAAAATCGCTCCAACATGTTTCGATCCTAAGATCATCTTCAGGGTGCTACACTGTTCCTTGCTATAGTCACATTTTAAAAACACTCACTGATTAATTTCCATATATTAACCCTTTGACGCCTAATGTCGACTATAGTGGTCGTACCGCACCGCTAACCTCTAAAGTTGCATTTTATTTATTTATTCAACAAGTATAAGTGCTGAATATTTTAAACATGGTATATACTTTCCGTTTTTTCTCTTCAAAATGCAGTTTGTTTCATAATTCTAACGTATTTGGTTCCTGTATTATTCACATTTTATATACAGGGTGTGCTAAAATT
>Ga0123354_10017870_pt1 | contig 11112 bp, 10 predicted proteins | sample TergutLab28metaG_2_FD_97872 | JGI IMG/M metagenome (GOLD analysis project Ga0123354, IMG submission 97872) | Labiotermes labralis P4 segment gut microbial communities from Petit-Saut dam, French Guiana - Lab288 P4 | ecosystem: Host-associated > Arthropoda: Insects > Digestive system > Gut ... | reverse complement strand
CTGTAGTATTGACATCTGTTAATTTGTACTGTATTGTTTTATTCTTCTGTTATGCACAGTATTTGATTTTGGAGACTGTAGTATTGACATCTGTTAATTTGTACTGTATTGTTTTATTCTTCTATTATGCACAGTATTTGATTTTGGAGACTGTAGTATTGACATCTGTTAATTTGTATTGTATTGTGTGATTTGTTTTGTGTGTTATATATTTTTTTCTGACTAGTTTCATGTCTGACTGTTGTATGACAGAATTTGTGGACCTACGAAATATGTACGTATGTATGTACATGCAGTAGCAGCTGGTACAATACAACTGATTAAGTGTAGTTTATCATTCTCTATCTTTATTCATATAGCAAGACCCTCATTTTCTTTGATGACAGAGGGAATTTCTTAGGACAAAAATGAGTCTTTGAAACTAACAGATGTTGTGTATGTTCACAGATGTCTGGAATATTAATAATTGGCCTTGGCACAACCATCCATGCTATTTATAACCATTTTGACTCCTTCCTGGAAGACAGGTTTTTCTCTCCAGCAAATTTACTGATTGCCGTAGGATGCATTGTGTTTATAGTGGCATTCTTTGGATGTTGTGGAGCTGCTCGGGAGAGTACCTGCATGATCATGATAGTGAGTTCACCACTTTATGAAAGTATCTTCAAACTTTCCAAATCATTATTCATTATTGCATATTTAAGGACACCTTCTGTTAGTTCATTTCTGTATTAATACACATTTTAATGCTGTTCAAAAGCAAAGAAAAGTATTAAATGTTGACAGTTATCACAACATTTTTTTACCTTGCACAGCACCAAACAAGAAAAAAACTGATTCAACCCAACTCTTTTGCCCTTTTTTAATAACACAAATAAACCAACAATGGCGCAAATAAAACAACTCATAATAAAAATAATTAAAACAAAAATACAAAGCAGTAAGCAATTACCAAATATAACTCAAAAAAAAAAAAGGCACAATAACCATCAAAACCGCACTAGTTACAAAAAAATATACATACAAATTACAAACCCTTAAACAATGTATATAAATAATTTGGGCCTGTAATCCAACAATCCTAAACTTATATTTTTTTATTTATAGATACCAATAAATAGATTTATTGGTAATTATTCATCTTATATGTATACAATCTTATTTTTAAGAATGGATTATGTACATAAAGCCTGTAATCCAACAATCCTAAACTTATCTATAAATAAAAAAACATAAGTTTAGGATTGTTGGATTACAGACTCAAATTATTTATATCCATTGTTTAAGGGTTTGTAATTTGTATGTATATTTTTTTTGTTACTAGTGCGGTTTTATTGGTTATTGTGTGTTTTTTATTTGAGTTATATTTGGTGATTACTTACTGCTTTGTATTTTTGTTTTAATTATTTTTATTAGGAGTTGTTTTATTTGTGCCATTGTTGGTTTTTTTTTTTGTTATTAAGAAGGGGCAAAAGAGTTTTTTTTTTTTAAATAATATCGCTTGTTCATTGCTTGGAAGGTGCTGAATATAACTTCTGTTTATGTGGTATGGAACTAGCTGCAGTGTTTGACACAAATTACAATTTATCAAAATATTGTACTACCAAGTATGGGCTTTATAGTTGTTCAAAATAGGTTCCAGTGTTTAAAAAATGGTAGACAATTCATTTCAGATACCCAAAAATTTATATGTCAAAAACAGAATCTAAAGAGTAGTGATAAACCTCAAATTTGCTGGATAAATCAACATCTCACCAAGGAACAGTTACATATCGTAAATTAACATTTTGTACTACAAGGTTGCATAACTGATTATCTGTACAACCTTCATGCATCTCCACCATATGCATAATTCTGTTCTATTCTTATTCTATAGTTGTTAGACTAATACTGTATATTTTTTTAACATCATTCATGTTTGTAAAATGTTACTTGATTATTCCAAGCTACTACTTTTTTCAAAATGAGTTTCTTATATTTCTTTCTGCCAGTTTGCAGTGTTGCTTGCCATAGTATTTGTATTGGAACTGGCTGCTGGAATTGCTGGCTACGTATTGAAGGATGGTTTAGAAGAATATCTTGTGAGCAGAGTGAACACTTCAATGCAGTACTATAGCTCAGACCCCGAAATTGCTACAGCTATTGACTTCATGCAGAATAAAGTATGTTATAGACATTTCTAAGTTATAGTATTCCTTGCATTCCTCAAGTCTATACTTCTATGTCCCACATAATTAAGCTAAGTTTAATGGGTGCTACACTGTTATGAATTTTGACAGTATGAGGACTAAATTAGAGCTGATTTTTGTGTAGTTTAAAGTACAAGTAAGAAAATATTTTCTGCATGGCTGTAAGGTTAAAAACGGTAGTACCAACTATACATAATTCTGATGCTTGCTGTATGAAGTTCATTCATTGCCCCATGTTAAAAGTAACAAGTTGAATGTGAATCCAGTACTCCCAGAATGCAATAAATGAAGATTTAATTTGAACCTCTGAAATAAGCATTAAATGTCTATTTCTCAGAAATTCTTTCAATGATTACTGGTAAATGGAAACGAATGTCATATAAACAAAATTAATTTTTTGTCCTTATGAATAAAATTGCAATTGCAATTTATTTCCATGTTTCCTTATTATTATTATCATCATCATCATCATCATCATTCCTTGTCATCACCTTTATGTAGGGTATTTACAATTATATACCTGAAACAAACCATGTTTAAAGGGTATATAGTGCTGCAGCTTTTCTGTATTTACAATTTGTGCTACATGTAACGATATTTTGCCCATGAAATATGTTTTGTACTTTTACATTAGCACTTTCCGCAGTATGTGTGCAGTGCTCAATACAGTAATTTTTGCAAGTCCTTAATTTTGTGCTTTCCTGGTATATTGCTCAGGTATTGTCTGATTGATTTTAAAATGGCTCCAGTTGCCCCTGTTATTACTGGCATCACTTTTGCTTTCACATTCCACATGCGCTAAATTTATATTATCAGGTCTTTATATTTTAAAATATTCTCAGCTTTTATCTTGATCACATTTCTGTCTCCAGGAATTGCAGTGTCTATAAACATGCATGTTCCTTGTTTACTATCATGGATTGTGATGTCCGGTTTTTTGTTGGGAATAGTTCTGTTGGTTTGCACTTGTTGGTTCCATAATATAGTAACCTTACCTTCATGACTTGTTTTGACTGATTATGGTACATGATCATACAAATATTTGTTGTCTAATTTTACCCCAGTTCCCTTGCATATGTTAAGGTGTAGTTGAGCACACACTCTATCATGTCTTTTTATATATTTTTCTTTTGCCAATATTAAACATGCTGATATGATGTGTTCCACTGTCTCATCAGATTGTTTACAGAGTCTGCATTGCTATCTGTTTCTGTTTGTAATATTTTTGTCGAATCATAATTGGTTTGTAATGCCTGATCTTGTGCTGCTATTATTTCATTTTCAGTTGCTCCTTTCAGGTCTCCCCTCAACAGCTAGAGGAACATGACTTCTTCACTAATAATCTGCATATCCATACTTCTAATGTACTGGCCATGCATTACTTTTCTTTACCATTTTCTCTTTCAGGAATCTCTTAATTTTGCTTTTGTGTGTTTATGCATTCCTAGCTTGTTTCACTGTCTTCATTTGATTGGTTTAATTCTTCTGCAACCTTTGCTGCCACTTTGTTGATTTCATGTTTGGTTGATTGCTTTCGTGACTTTTAACAATTTTTACTAACTGGTCTTTTCTACATTTTGTGTTTAAATATTCTGCAGTATTGATTACCTTTGCATTATGTTTCACTTAAGTTTGAACAGTCCTCTTCTTCCTCCTTTCCTTTTCACATGTAGTCTATATGTATCAGCTTTTGGATGATGCATTTTATATATTGTTAGTACTTTGCTAGTTTTCCTCTCAATTTTTCTTATGTCTTCTAATCCCCAATTAATAATAAAAAAAAACTGTGTCTTAATACTGGAACAACTACTGCTCCAGTTGCTTCAATTTTTTTCAGTATTATTCTTAATCTCCTGGTGTATTCCTTCATCAATCTGTTTTTCATGTGTTGATGTTGTATGCCCTCACTTTTTTCAATCCCTAGGTACTTGTATGTTTTTCCCTGTTCGAGCTCTTGTATTACTCTGTTGAATTCAAGTATTATATTTCGTGATTGAACTAATTTTCCTCTCTTATGTAAAATCTATGCACAATTTTTAAGTCCAAATTTCATATGGATATTATCACTGAAGGTTCTAACTACTTGCACTTGTTTTTATTCTTCCTCTGTTTTACCTATCAGCTTCAAATCATCCATGTAAAATAAATGTGATATTTTTGTTTTTGTTGTGTGTTTTTCATATCCTGTGTTTAGCTTGTTCAACTGCTGTGTGAAGGGGATTAAACCAATGCAAAATAGCTGTGGTGATAATGAGTCTCCTTGAAATATTCCACATTGTATTTCTAAATCTTCAGTTTCTGTTATCTTCCCTTCTGTATGTAGGCACATGTTTGTCTTCCAGTAACTCATGGCTTTATTAGTAAAAGATATTATTGTATTATTTATCCCAATTAACTCAAAAATTTATTATCCAACTGTGAGGCACACTGTCAAAAGCTTTCTGATAATCTGTCCATGCCATGCATACATTTTTCTTCCTGCTCTTACATTCCTGTAATATCAATTTTGGTATTAGTAACTAATCTTTGCATCCTTTCAGACCTCTACAGCACCCTTTCTATTCTTTATGCATCAAATTTTTGTCATCAATATACATTTGTATTCGTTTGCTTATGATAGACATAATGGTTATGTACATTGTGGGCAGGCATGTTATAGGTCTGTAATTCTTTGTTCTTTCAGTGTTTTCTTGCTTCGGAATGAGAACTGTTGTGCCTGTCGTTAGTCAGTCTGGCATTTGAACTTCCTTAATCAGATTGTTGAAAAGGGGTGCTAGACATGTGTGTGTTGCTGTAAGTTGTTTGAGCCAAAAATTTGCCATTTGGTCTCTGCCAGTAGCTTTCCAATTTACCTTTGTTCTTAGTACCTCAGTGACCCCAATTTCATATAGTGGGCTTCATTCCATACTGGGATTCTGTTGGCAATGGGTTTTGATCCAGTAAGTTTCTTCATTGTGTTGAACTTTTTTTCCAAATATTTCTTTCCAAAAGTTCTCTATTTCTTGTTTAGTTGCTTCACTTTTCACATTGGTTTTTTTCTGTCTAAGAAGGTTGTAAAATTTCTTGCAGTCTGTTCTACACATTTTATTTTGATAGTACTGGTTTTGTCTTTTCCTGTATCTAGAAAATTATTGCGTCTCTGCTAATAGTTTTTGTTTGAGCTCTTCAATCATTTGATCCAAATTTTCCTCCTTCTCTATGTTATATTTCCCAAGTAATCATTTTCTTTTCATATTCTGTGTCTTCATCTCATCTCTTTTTATTTCTCCCAAAGTTGATAGATCTGTTCTGATGCCATTTATACTCTCCTGTGTGCGTGTAACCAATGGAGGTGTTTTTGGATTGTGAGTTTCTAATTTGTAGCATCCTGTTCCATTTACTTCTGCTGTAATGACTGTTGCTGCTGCATAGATAAGGTGGTTTATCTCAGTCAGATTCAGATCTTTATCTTTTAGTATCTCTGCTGTTGCTTCAGTAGTAATTTTCATTGTTTCTTTTATATTAAATATACTTTGTATTTTCTGCAGTCTTAGTCTTTTGTTAATTTCTATATGTGTCACCTGATAATATGCACTACCAATTACTCCTTTAATTTACTGATATCCATTTGTTAATGATTTTCCATTTCTCTTCTGTTTTTGATGCTAAATTCTGCTTCTGCACTCCAGCAAACATGGTGCAAAACTGTTCTAGCTGTTCTCCCCCACTTTCATTTATGTAACATCTTTGATCGTCTTGCAGTTCGTTCTTTGTTTCTTCAATCTCCATCTCTATGATCTTTTGTTCATCATGATACATTTGTTCTGGTTTATGAGTTTCTTTCCATCCATGTACATCCTCCAGTCTGGATTTCATTGTCTCCATATTTCATACACCTTGTTGTAGCTTTTGATGTTTTGCTGACTGTGCATCTCAGTATAATCTTAGTAATTAACCAACTTGATGCACAAAATCTTGTTTTATAATAAGTTTATTATTTGCCTCTACATGTTTCAAGCACTATGTGCTCATCATCAGGAGGTCAAAATTGTATTATACAGCATCTGTTATCATCACACCTGTAGGTGGCCGTCCCGTGCACAGGTTGAGAGAAGACACCTACAAGTGTGATGATACCAGATGCCGTATAATACAATTTTGACCTCCTGATGATGAGCACATAGTGTTCAAAACATGTAGAGGCATATAATAAACTTATTGTGAAACTAGATTTTGAGCATCAAGTTGGTTAATTACTAAGATTAAGACCTGTTGTAGCTGTCTGTGAGATACTTTCTGCAGTGCACCATATAATTTCTCTTATTTCTTCCCTTGTCCAAGCCATATTTTGTTTTACCTCTGTTATTTTTTAACATGTTTAGGGCTTGGTGGCTTTGACTATGAGTGGATGGTCCGCTTTGAGTTTCCTCATTGCAGTAACTTTCCTCAGTTCTAGAAGTACTCGGTTTCTGTTTACTCCTAAATTTTCTGTTCATGGTCTCCAAGAATAGCTGCTGCTCATTTGTATTTCTTGGATTATTTTTCTCATTGTTGTTTTCCTGCTCTGTCCCATGAGTAGTTATGAAGTCCAGTGTGGCAGAGCCCCACTTGCCACACTAAGGCTTTGTGACACTGGGTTCACCAGGTGCCCAGATTTCACCGTTCATGGCTTCTAAACTTCCATCTCAGATGCTTCTGCAGTCCTTCAGCATGGTTGTTTACACCTTGGACTCAGGAACATTTTTTTTTTTTAGGTTTAATCCTCTAGATTCACTGTGTTTCATTTAAACAGGCTCACCTCTGGTCAGATGTAATCACTATGCACAGACGGTCTTGTATGCAGGGACGTGAATGGCTTGTGCCTCAAGTTGCACTGTTGCACACCTGGATTGGTGAGGACCAGTGCAGGATCAATCCCTTACAAATAAACCACCTCTCCCACACCCATTGAGCCATTATATTATTATTATTATTATTATTGTTGTTGTTGTTGTTATTATATGGATGTTATCATCACCTTCATCGCCGCCGCCACTGTTGTTTTTTATTGAAAGTATATGAAATCACTGCCTCACACTCACTTGAAGTGGTGTGATTTGAACATGCCAAGCTTTCGGTCACTCTCGCCTCCCATCCTCACAACCTACTTCCCGTAGGTATACCTTAATGTTAACCATGTCACATTGTCTTGATTTCTCAACAGGCTACTTCCAAGACATCTATTCAATATGACTTCCTCATTTCTCCACAATTCTTGCTGCATGTCTAGCACATTGAAGCCTCCTAGATTTCATTACCTTACTACATGGTGAACTGTAGATCCACTTAATGTCCTTATGTAATAAATTCACCTGCTCACTTATTTCTTCCTCCTTAATGCTAGATATTTTTCTGGGCACTCTGTTTCCAAATATGTTAAATTTATCCATGTTGTGGATTTCTGAGTTGTGACACCATGCAGCCTGATTGGTATTATCATTTCTGATCATCGTACTCCATTTGTCTTCAGGACAAACCCAGAAGATCACAATATGAATCTTCAATCATAATTATAATTTATTAACTTTCCTCCAGGGTTGACACTTTCACAAAAGAATGGCAAAGTTATTCTTTGCATAACCTGATCTTCAACACTTTTAGAAAACTGCTGAGGCCTAGTTGAAGGTACTAGCCTAGCATTTACAAGAAGGGACTACAGAAAACTACAGAGTCTCGGGGAATAAACGATCTCCAGGCCAACAGTCATACGTGGAACCTCCCAATACATCACTCAACCACAACATTTGGTAACAGAACATCTTTCATTGGTTGTTTCTAAGTAAGAATGTGTTGTTGTTGACAGCTGCAATGTTGTGGGCTGGAAGATTATCGTGACTGGGATGGAAAACTTGATCATGGAACAGAGGTCACAACATTAGTAGTTCGTGACAACATCACAGTGCCAGACTCTTGCTGCCTGCAGGAATGTGACTATATATTTGCCAATGGCTGCATAAATAGACTGGCGTTTGTTGTAGGGCAGAGTGCTATCACGTTCGCAACTGCAACAATCTTCATAGCTTTATTGCAGGTATGTATGTCCATGTCAGTGTTTACAGTTTGTGTGTGTATCTGGATTTGTACTGGAAATTGGACCACTGTTTACAATTACTGTATTAAACTGGGCTGACTGTGACACTATTAAAATGTCAATGCTAGCAGCTAGCAATTTAGACAAGTCACTGTTATACAATTTTTGTGTGTCTGGCCACTACCCATAATTTCTGTAGTAGTACGTGAATATTATTTGAGACCAGACTACTGTTTCCAGTTTTGTGTTAGTAAACAGTTGTTATTTGATATAAGGGTGCCATTTTCAATTTCTGTATAAATACCAAGCACCTGCAGGTGTCACAGTAATCATTTCTCTAAACCTACGGTTCTTTATGAGCATACTCTGTAACCTCTGTTTCTGTAAAAGTAATTTTTTAGAAGATATCATCTTATTCTTTTAGTTCTTACTGTATTATGAAGTGTGTGCAAAAATTAGAGAGATGAATCAAAGAACCAAAGAGACAGGTGAACACTTTCTTCATGTTGTACCTATTTAAGATCTTGGCTGGGTTACCAACTGTCCTGGGTGGGATTTTTCATATTTCCCTAGTTTATGTAGCAAATTTTTGATAGTATGTTGACACATACGGTAACAGAAATTGCCTACAAAGTTCATAATCACAATCTCATTATACTTGACACTGTATATCATCATTCGTTTGACTAGTGAATAATTGAAGGTAAGAAGGAAAATTGACTATTGAAGTCAGTATGTCAGGGGAAACTGACTTTAACCGTAAATGTTTCTTCTTCCATTTATTGTAATGTGATATTATGTATGTTGCTGTGATATGTGGTTGTACGTGAGAATAAGTAGACAAAACATTCGTGGAGTACAGCAACACTTTAGACCAGTCTTCAGGTATGAAGGTAGTACTTATACAGTATTCCACACCTATGTACTGATAAAAGTTGTCAGCCTGTTAACACTACCTATGCATACAGACTCACTCTCTGGTAACAGAACTTGGATATTCAGCACTACCCTTGGTCATAAAGGATCTGCTTCCCAACCACACAGTTATTTTCCTAAGACTGGCTTTAATATTATCTTTCATCCTCCTGTAAGTCTTCCAAGTGACCACTTTCTGAGAAGTTTCCTTGGCCATTTTCTATTTGAGTTTTTTGTGTCCACAATTTGAGTTCCATATCGAGTCCAGTTTAACCTAATTTGTGTGTTCATATTGGAGTCAGATTCATAACTGAAGAAGATTTGCCATTGGCATGAAGTTTATATCAATGACGAAGGATTTTAATTATGAACTTTATAAAATCAAAATTTCAGTCATCCACTGTACCTTTACCCTTTCCTTAAAATGTACACAAATATCCTTTGTCCAAATTTATTCACCCCCTTAATGGGTAAAATGTTATATTAAACTGTGTTGGAATATTGCTTTTTAAAAGAATTTTATCCCTGCAGAGTTGTCTTTAAGTTCGTGATTTTGGTGTACATGTTGTTTCTATCCGAGCTTAATCAATGAATTTTTCTAAACTGCATGGGTTATGTAGTGACAAATGGGAAAACGATTTTAAATATTAATTAGGACATATGTGGAAGGAGGTGGTTATGGCCTATGACAGTAATTATTTCAAGGACCTCTGGAAATTTTTAGCTAGCTGCTGGGCCAAGGGTCAGCCTCTCAAATATTAGACAGTAGTGAAATCCAGTGATTCAGATACAGTGATTAAATTTTAATTCCCTCAAAAAATAATAATTCGTATTACTATAGCAAAATAATCTGTTACTTGTTGGCACACGCTGTCAACAAAAGGTTTTTGTAACATACCAATACAATTTCAAGTCTATTGCCCATGGTACTGGTTGCCCTAGAAACAGAGCTTTGCATGACTGTAATTATATTGCACATAATCTTTTTTCTTGGAAGATTAGTATATAAGCTTTCAAGGTGTCAGGGAAAGGGTGGATTTATCATATTTTCTTTTGGACTGGGTCAAAAAGAAAACAAAATCAACTTACCAGTTAAGAACAGCGGCTTAGGGATGTGATGCCATATGGTAAAAATATACTTCCATGTTAGAGGAAACTGCTACTACCATCGTGAATGTGCATGAAGTAGGCTGAGGTCAAACACAGCGCTACGCTATGTATGCCTTGTACTCTATGTTTGCTACACCAAATGGCCACACTGGCTGCAATTCGTACGAGACAGCCGAGAAAAGTAACAGATTTTTTTTTCTATTGTCACTTGTACAAGATGTTGGTGGGTAGGTTGCCCTGGGAAAGTGACGACAGTGACAATGAGGTTTTGTTATTATATGCAGTGGGTAATAAACGTGAAACAAAGTGGGTACACGAAGTTAACATGAAAAGAAGAGAGTTTGGTGAATTTCATCACCAGATGAAACAGTTACGTCAAGATGAAGCTAAATTCAAAGAATATTTTCGAATGAGTAGTAATCAGTTTGAACAACTTTTGTCACCTATCAAGGACGACATTGAAAAGGACGTGAACTACAGCAGCAGAGGGATGACTAGCTCTTTGTTTAAGGTAAGAAAACACATCGTTTATTTGTGATTTTTATTAATTGACACATTGTCTAAAAATGACACATATGGGTTACTATAATTGATGAAAGTAAGTTGCACCGTCAAGCAGTCCTGCATTTCCATACGTTGTATTTGAAGTATTTTCTTGCACCTGATTTTGAACAGTTGATGGATAGAACAGCGTAACAGGTGAAGGTGTTGATGTTTGAGGATAAGCAGGTGAAGGTGTTGATGTTTGTCTAGCAGGTGAAGGTGTTGTTCTTGAACTACAACCAGCTATTTCACAGTTGATGGAGGGTGTAGGACTTCTAAACTGCTCATGGTCCAGGCACTCAGTTT
>Ga0123354_10017869_pt1 | contig 11112 bp, 8 predicted proteins | sample TergutLab28metaG_2_FD_97872 | JGI IMG/M metagenome (GOLD analysis project Ga0123354, IMG submission 97872) | Labiotermes labralis P4 segment gut microbial communities from Petit-Saut dam, French Guiana - Lab288 P4 | ecosystem: Host-associated > Arthropoda: Insects > Digestive system > Gut ... | reverse complement strand
TGGAAGAAAGAGTTGTAAGGGGTCATGGGACTTGGGGTGATTTCAGAACAACCCACAAAAAAAATGTGAAGGTCACAGAAAAAAAGGTCCAAAATGGTGGGGGGGGGGGGGGAGAAGAAGAAGAAGAAGAAGAAGTGTCATGTTAAAATGAAATTCTAACCCATGCTGATTTACTTTCTGCTTTTAAAGGATTTGACCATTATCAGTATGTTCTGTGACAGTCAAGCATTCATTCTGCGTTTGGGCTTTGGAATGTTTATCACTGTGTCCATTCAGGCGGCCTGATTGTTGTATTTTGCATGAAGACACTGGACCTCATGCACCACTTTTGGCAAAATGTTTTTGGTCAAGGAATACCAATTTGGAAACAGTCACCATTTTCACTTTTCCTTGTGGGATATTTTTATATTCAGAAAACAAGGTTTCCTTCAAATGCTGTCATATTGATGTACTTGAAGAACAAAAGAAAATTATTTTGAGGGATATTCCCAGGTGCATTTTAGACGCTAGAATGATAATATAAAATCAGTAGAAGTAAGTCTTGTAAGGTTTGTGACAGATATTATTTTTACTGAATGAGTGTCAAACTTTATGTAGAATATTTCTTTTTTTCTTTTTTGTGTAAATCTATTGCTTGGAACACTAGACACACGGGAATATGCAATGTAGTATTGCTACAAGTGAATGAATTTATCTCTACAGTACAATTCTTTTTGTATATATTTTATTCGTGGCATTTGTATTCTTTGATATTTGCATCCACAATTCTTAAATTAATTTTATTTTCATGTATTCATCTGTGGGAGTGGCAAAGCTACATAAATGATACAGCATTTTATAGTTGAATATGTATTTATTCATTATTTCCAGCGTGAGGTGAATAATAGAACTTTTTCTTTTTGTAGGCAGCCAGGATCATTGATGATTTTTGCTGTGTATAGTTTGAGATATGGCATGTTAAAAGATACTGTAAATTAAGGAATAAATGACCTTGGTGGGGGGTTAGACCTACAATATGTCCATAACAATGTTTTCATATAGCTTATAATGCAAGCTAAGCTGTTGAAGGATTCTAGTCAACTATCATTACAGGCTTCTCATATTAATGTATGTGTAATATATTGCAATACTGGTGCATTTTGATATCATGTCTTTTTTAAAAATCACAGACCAATAAGCATATTTGAGTCCTGTAATTTTGTTAAGTTATGGAACTTTAGGATATTGTTTGAACAACCATGTGAAAATAGCTATTGGAGTAGGAGAGGACTTTTATTTTGCAATATCATTTGCAGAGAATAAACCCTAAGTATTTTTGTCTGAAAAGCAGAAATAGCAAAGAAGTTCTCTTAATTTTGATAGAGTTTCTTTGTCTATAAACATCGAGAGTTTTAATAGATTAAATTTGAATTACAAAGTGGAGTTTAAATTACACAGTAATGTGTCTTTACTGTTTGAATATTCATGTACTTCATGAATGTAGTTGCTGTCACCTACTTCACAGGAATGCTTTTGTACCACAGGCTGCAAAATGTATGAAGCTGTTCTCATCATAGCCAAACACTGTAATTGCTTGAATGAAATTTGTGATATCCCTTGCAAATAAAAATGACTTTATTGCTCCATATGGCGGGTTCAGCTGTGATGTTTAACTTTACAAGTTGATTTTCTTGTACTGTTGATAAAGTACATGTGCACTCTTTTACTGCTGCTTGGGGATAATTTTACAGACAGTAAAACATCGTACTACTCCGCGAGTTTTGAGGTGTTTGCGGTGGTGTAATTGAGGATTCTGGTCTTTTCTGATGTGACACTGCTGCACTGGGTAAGTTGGTCTCGATGTTTTGAATAAACATGTCACCTTCCTCTTCCAAGGGCTCAAGGTCTGTCTGTCTTTGAACTTTTGGAAGATGATGGTGACTTGTTCATTCAAAACGTTAGGGAACATATAACCCAGGGCACAGTATCATGTCACAGAAAAGACAGAATCGTTAGACATATTACTGTTTGTATAAATTTTTCTTTTCATGATCATTTCCCACTTAGATAAATTTTTTCATTCCCCTTGCACATATTTAATCTCTTTCCTGGGAACTGAACTTACAGTAGACAACATAGAAACTGTTCTCTAATTACTTGTTCAATTAAAGTTGTCAGTATTTATTATACAAATTGACAACAAGGTGTAATGCAAGTACTCTATGAAATTCTGCAAGGTAGGATTTTTAGCATGGTTAATTTTGAACTGTGAAGCAGGTATGTTAATCAGTGAGTGGCACATGCTTCACAATATTGTGTCACCACCATAACAAAGCGTAGTATTAATGCTTCTAAAACTACAGGCATATCTTCTATTGTGTTATTTCTGTTTGTTCCTTAACTACACCAGTTGTACCCCTGCTAAAAGTAAGTGAAATAATTTTGACTGTAATTATGTTTTGGTGGGTGTGCAGGAATCCATTGGCTCAAATGGAAGAGGAAAAGCGTGACCATGAAGCCAAAATGAAGAAAATGGAGTTAGAAATGGAACAGGTGTTTGAAATGAAGGTTCGGGAAAAGAAACAGAAGCTCAAGGATTCAGAAGCAGATGTAAGTTTATGTAACCCGTATATTAGGGATCATTAATAAACAATAGCGGCACTGGGGCATGTTTTTCTCTTGAGCACTGAAATTATTTCTGTGTTGGTTACCTTTATACCCCATACTTATCTGTAATGTAGTGTGGTACAGGAAGACCATTTGAGGCTGCAGGACTGGACTTCACCCTGCTCATAACACAGCAGGAGGAACCAAAATAGCAAACCATGTCTTAAAAGATAGATTAGTAGAAATAGAGGGTTATGTTGTTGACGTCTGTGTGTGAATACATGCATTCTTTTTTTTTTTTTAATTTTGTTATCGTAACTTACGAAACAAGTTTACTAATTTCTTTCAAACTGGGTTGGAAGGCCATTTAATTTGAAACTGTTTCACTGCTTTAATTTCCAGTTCTGTACCAATGACAGTACCAGAAAGATAGCTGTGTAATTTTTTAACATTATTCTGTTTGGTACAGGATCAAGAAATGTTTGTGATGGTGGAAGTTTGGAAAAGTTGGAAGTTTCAATAAGGTAGCTTTTAATCTTGGTGTGTGTCATCCCATTATATGTTCCAATATGGAATGAAGACCAATTTATACTCAACCATTATGACTTTATTTTTAAACAAATTACTTTTGTATATGAGATATTTCTTAATGCGCTGTTGATTGAAATATATGTTAGCATTACAGATAAGGATCCTCCTCTCTGTATTTTTATGCTGGTTGATGCTTTTAACTTGACTAGCAAGTATAATCATGTTGTGTGGCATCCTGGTTTGTTTTCCAGGTATGAAACCAAGAGTACTTTTTCTAACTCAGTTGACCCAACCTTATTTGTAAACAAATTCATTTTGTCTACAATAGCTGTTGTAAACAAAGTTAATTTATAAAACATTGTCATCTGAGTAACAAAGTATCCTTGGTTTCAAAAGGTAACTTCTATTCAGGCCCAGAAATCATGGCAGTGATTGGAATATGTTTTGTGGTGTTGATTGATGAATCCCTTTATGTGGTCATATCTATGCCTTTTGTTATGTGTAATGAAACAGTGTAAAATGATAGGGTAGTGCAAGCCTTTGAATTTATATTCATTGCATATAAGGTATTGGAATTATAGATTGGCAAAAATTTTGTTTGTATACATCTTTCTTTTTCCTTAAGTGGAAATATTTGTAGTACGTTTATTAGATAGTTCTTCAGAATAGCTACTGTGCCATAAAATTGTATATTACCTTTCTTTCAAACAGCTACAGCGCCGGCACGAACAGATGAAGAAAGCTCTTGAACAGCAAATCAGTGAGTTAGAAGAAAAGAGGCGAGCTTATGAGAAAGAGAAGCAAGCATGGGAACAAAGTAACAATGTGACATTGGAAGAGTTACGCAGGAGAAGCCTTGAGGCCAGTTCCAAAGAGTGAGTATGACTTCAGAGTTAGCTGTCCTGATTTGTTTTTTTTAATCAGAATTTTGGATTCTCTCACTCTTTTTATGTCATTGTGTGTGATAATCTCTCTTGTCTGTTACAGTTTATTGCATTTATGATATGATATGATGTGATATGATATGGTATGATGTGATATATTTGTTAACTGCAATTGGGTTGATACTCGGTGGCAATAGTATAGTACACAATTTGCACACAAACAATACACAAAACAACACAATGAAATAGGATACCTAGAACAGAACATACGTAACATTAAGAATACATAACCATAACAATAAGAATACATAATTTACATAATTAAACAAAACATACAACCATAGGTAATGTAATATGATTTCTCTGCAGGCCTGCCATTTTTTTTTTGTTCGTCTGTTTTGGTATTTTTTTTTAAATGTGTGATTTGACCTGCACCTTGAAATGGGACATAGTGTCTTTCTCTTTACAGATTTTCTGTTTAAAACAAATTAATAAGGTAGTTGGGTGTTCAGTGAAGCAGGAAATTAAACATGTCATTGCCAATAAAAACACAAAAAGTCCACAAATAAATGTTTTAATCAGTCAATCCAACATTATATTGAGGACGAATAAGGCTACATGTTTCAGCTGAAAATGATGGCCTGATGGTACCTAATCATTTTCAGCTGAAACATGTAACTTTATTCATCCTGAATATAATGTTGGGTTGTTTGTATTTAATTTGTATTTAATAATACTACAGGGCTGTGCCATGTTAAAACATAAAAGACTGAAGAGAGGAGCAGTTCAACATGCTGTGAGTATGTTGCTGCTGTTGTGGAGCATTTGGGTACATGCAGTTTGAAATTGGTTTCACAGAGCACCATGCATTTCTGTGGGATAGGGACTGGAATATTTCTTCAGAATGTCAGATAGAAGAAGAACAAAATGTTACCAAGGTGAAAGAGTCGTGAACAGTTGAGTTGTGTGGGGCTGTGACAATGGTAGATGAATTACTGCAGTAATCTTCTGTGTTTGGACTTAGGCAGTGGACAAAGTCCAAAGAAAAGATTTCGTAGGTAACATCATGTACAGTGTTCTGATAGTACTCAACATTATATGATCAAGTTAAATTGTGAGCATTGTGGAATCCAAGCTAAATTAATGGGCACAATCTAAGTAGTGTAAGATATGACACAGTAACCATACTCTTAGGAACAACATCCAGGATGAGGATTAAGATTTTCTGAAATATAATACCATGTTATTAGGTAAGTGGTTCCTGATGTTTTAAAGAAAACTGTCTGCTTGTCCCTTGAAGAAGCGCAGTGTTATTTCAAAACATTGGGAACCATTTACCCAACAACTAGTGTCACATGTCAGCAGACCAGAATTCTTAGCAATACCACTGTCAGTACCTTATAATTTGAAAAATAAGGAATATTTGAAAGATAGGTAATGTGCTTGAAATAAATAATGACAAAAATTATAAGAGGGCTGTCCATAGGCTTTTGCATACAAGTGGTATTGCTGGAATGCAGGCTAAGATTATAGCATGGAAAAGATAATACATTCTTAAACATGTGCCATACTGACAGGTCAAAATTTAATTTATGAAGAAATCAAGTGCATCTTAAATTAAGGGAATGATTCTTGCTGTACATTTTAGAATCTCTTTTCTTCCCTCTACTGCCTAAAAATGTTAACAGTGTAAATATATGAAGCCCCAGTTACTTTGTGCGCATGTGTGTATACACACGCGTGCATGCACACACACACACACACACAGAGTATAAGTTCACGTATTTTATATGGGTATGAAATTCAAGTCTCTTCCATTAAGGCAACAACTTAGATTGAGGGTGTTTTGGAAGAAGAAGGAAATAATGGGGAACTGGCAAACCTACATAATAAGTTCATTAATAATTGGTAGTCACAGTTTTATTCTTATTTTATCTGACAACTCTTATTTGTTACTTCCCACCACTGCTCTGTTGAGCAGTCAAATGGGCTATTTTAGCGTGATAAACGAGCTAATAGACAGTGACAACCAACAGTTTCAGTTTAGGAGGATTGGCTGTGTAACACATGTAGTGTGCATGTTGGAAATGAGGAATTTCACAAAATTTTGGTCAGAAAACCAGAAAGGAAGAGACCACTAGTAAGACTTGGATGTGGATGGGAGGGTAATACTAAAATTAGCCTTGAGAAGTCATGGTCATGATGTTTTGAGTGGATTATTTTGGCTGATATTAGGGATCACTTTTGAGCTGCGGTGAACATAATAATGAGCCTGTGTGTTCCAGAGATGCTGTTAAATTTATTCAGTAACCAAGTGTCTGTTAGCTTCTCGAGACGAAATTCTTTTCCATTGAGTTAATGGTTAGTTGGCTTGTTAGTTAAAGTTCTGTGTGGCTATTGCCCTCATTTATGGTATGTTATGTGTATACCTGACAAATATACTATATTGTATTCTTTCTTTTGGGTTATTCCCCGGCAACTGAATTTTATGTGCCGACAATTCGTAACACTGTCAGTGCCATCTTCATAGGGAAAATATGAGTTATAGTAACTTTTTCTGGGGCATTCTACTTGATGTAATGGGTTACTGTTGCCTGTCATACTTGTTTATTTTAAAAATTTTGTATTTTATCAGTTGTTTTGTTTGTTCACTTATGCTTCCTGTTCCTACCCTTAGTGCAGGTATTACAGAATTGCTGTACAGAAACTCCAGAATGAGCAACAGCCAGCTCTAAGAATTTAGGTGGCCAGAAATGTAATGTGTGGTAATTATATTGTTATGATCAGCTGTATCAGCTGTTAATAGTAAATGTCTGATTGATTTAGGGAACAATAAGTATATCCATATAACAGTTAACTGGTAGGCAAGAGTGATGTAATGTCTGTCTTTATGTCTAGTTTCCCAGGTTTCTATCTGTTGCTTGTTATGTTATCTTGATGGTAATTTTTTTAAAGGGCTTTTTTTTATACTTGGTCAGTGTTAATAGAATTGTTTGACCTATAAATTGTTTGCTGCATTAGTTGGATAAAATATAGTAATAATAAATGTCCCTTCTCATGCTTAACATACAGAAACATAACATTTGGGAGCATTCAGAAGTAAAAAAATGACAGAAAGTTATACTGGCATAATAGCACCTGAATACAAGACATTGAAGTGGCATGATAAATGTTACAAAGTCAAGTACGTAGGTTATTTGGAAAGTAAGTACCATCTGCGTATATCTCTCGCGCATCCTCGAGACTGTCACTTTGCGCATGTGCAGGGACTTCCTCTGTCAATTGAGAAGCCACAGACGCCATTTCGTGAAATTCTTGTTATGTTTATGTTTGTTCCTGTGCGTTAAACATGTTTAAGACAAGTGAAGGGGCCGCTGACTGTGAAATATGGTCTGTAATTTGTTTTTCAAATGCTAGGTATGTGCTACCAAGTGAGATTCATCACCATATCTGTCAAGTGTATGGTGACAATGCGATGAGTGATGGCATGGTTAGGAAATGGGTTCGGATGTTCAATGAAGGGCGAGAGAAGGTGCACGATGAGGCCCGAAGTGGGCGTCCATCTTTGATGAATGATGATTTGGTGCGTAAGGTCAATGAAAGAGTGCGTAACGACAGACGTTTCACAATTTCTGATCTGTCCCTGCACTTTCCTCAGATTTCAAGGACTCTCTATGACATTGTCAGTAGTCATTTGGGTTATCGGAAAGTGTGTGCACAATGGGTGCCCAAGATGCTCACAGAGGAGCACAAAAAACAGTGTGTTGCATGTGCTTTGACATTTCTGATGCGCTATCACAAGGAAGGAGATGGCATGTTGAGCCATATTGTGACAGGAGACGAGACATGGGTGTCCCATATCATACCTGAATCAAAACAGCAGTCCTTGCACTGGAAGCATACTGGCTCGCCGAAAAGGAAAAAGTTCAAGCAGATGTTTTCAACAAGGAAGATCATGTGCACTGTATTCTGGGACAGGCAAGGTGTTCTCTTGGTAAAATTTTTGCCCCAAGGCACAAAAATAAACTCTGCTGTTTATTGTGAAATGCTGAAGAAGCTGAGGCATGCAATTCAAAACAAAAGGTGAGGAATGCTGAGTGCCCCCATTCTTTTGCTTCACGATAATGCTTGGCCGCACTCTGCTGCTCAGACTCAAGACCTCATCACCTCATTTAAGTGGGAACAAATTGACCACCCCCTGTACAGCCCTGATTTGGCACCAAGTGATTATCACCTCTTCCTGCGCCTAAAGAAGTTCCTGGGTGGCAAGTGATTTGACGATGACGATGACCTGAAAGATGCAGTGCAAGAAGTGGCTGACATCGCAGGTGGCCGCATTCTGTGAGGAGGGTATACAAAAACTTGTGCCTCACTACGATAAGTGCCTCAATAATGGCGGTGAATATGTGAAAAAATAGTTTGAAGAATGTAGAATCTGATGATGATAAAATTTTATACGAAACCTTACTTGATTTTTTTTACAGTGAAATGGTACTTACTTTCTGAATAAACCTTGTAATTTATTTTTACTGGGCAGTTTGTGGAAGTTGTGAGTGTTGTCTTTGAATCTAAGGATATTCTGAATGTGTGTGTGTTCTTTATTTTATTGTGAGTTTCCTGAAGATGATGGTATAATGTGTCACTGTAGATTTTAATCTACACCCTTTTTGGTGCAGAAATTTTGGTGATAAATCATTTCAGGATGATTGATAAATTAGGAAGGAGAGCAAAAGAATTGATTATGATGTGTTTTAATATATTACTTCAACATTTGCTGAATAGTCTGAAGAAAATGAAATGTTGAGTGCACCAAATCAGTATGGTTTTTTACAAAAAAATGTGACTTGTTTGGTGAAATGAATATGGAAAGATGGAAAGGAACAGTGGTCTGTTTTACAGTATTTTATTTTTTTGGGTTTTGTGTAGAAGAAGTAGCTGATTCTGGGATTGGACTACAAGAATCTTCTAGGTGTGGGATATGTGCGGGGCTGTACCTTCTATGATTCCATGAATATGATACTACTGTAATTTGTTTAAAATATGCCAAATTAAAGTAGGTTCAGTAATAATTGCTTGGGAATTGTGATGATTTTGACCTAATGTAAGGTGTTGTAGATGTATGATTCTTCAAGAACTTCTGCTTAGTTCTCTTTGGGTAGTAAATATATGTTTGCCTTGAATTTTAATGAAGTGTCAAATTGAATATTAAGTGGAGAATACACACAGGGTAAACACTTCAGTGCTTTAAGTTCACCTTTTGAAATTTTAGTGGAAATGAAGAATGTCAATGGATATGGACTGTGTAATCAGCGTCAGACATTCACACCAATACCAATTCATTTTAGTGGTTTAGAGTTTTTGAAATTACTCAAGTAGGCCTACATAACTTAATTCTGTCTTGAATATTGCATGTTCCTTCTACCTGCACTATGAATTGTCTTACATAAATATCTCTCAAAGTAGCAAGTTGTATTGTAATTAGATCTTTTGAAATCCTGCCTGAAATAATGTGTAGTAATTATTTGCATTAACTGTCACTGCTTTTCATACATTCCTTTCTTCATAATGCCCAACAGAAACAACCCCCCAACATTTTTATGATGAATGAAATTTCAAGTATTCACTGCTTTGAATAAACACAAGCAGCGTTATGGTATCATGAAATAATATGATGTGCAGATGCACTAGTTACATATCTGTATGGGATTTCTTTTTTGAGTGTCATATTGCACCTTATGTTTAGTATCATTTCATGGAATATGAATTGCTTAATTTAGAAATCGCGAGTCTTACAGTAAATTTATTGTAATTGTGTATTTTAAATTTTTAAAGCAAGGCATGCTTGTATGTCTCATCCCTTATAATTTTACGTGTGACATGGAAACATTTTGAAGCATGTTTTCTTATGACTAATTCATAGAATTTTCCAATTGGACATGGGTTCAAGGCCTGGTTGGTGGATGTGGGTTTTGTGATGGACAGAAGCAGCACAGGGTCAGGTTTTCTTTGAGTTACTTTTCACTTTTCTTCCATCATCAGCATTGTGAAAACTTTCTGTTCAATAACCTTCACATTGGATAAGGCATCTGAACCTGCCTGTGACAGCATGTATTAGGTGGGGCAATATGAGTGCCACCAGAGGAAGGTCTGAGACAGACATGGAGAGATGCCAGACATTTCATGCACATTGTTATCTTCCTTATGAGGAGGGAATGGTTGGTTTGTACTGTCAGCACCAGTGCAAAGGTGATACAGTGTGATATTCCGTGGATTAATCTTTTTCAGGAATGGCAAACTTTTTGCTGCCGGGTGCCACATTTTCATAAAACCTACCTATCAGTATGAAGGGTGTCAATTGTCATTGCTGCAGTACTGCTTGGTAGCCAGAATGAAAGTTTTTAGATGGTTTGTCAGTTATTAAGATTTGACTTGCTCTGGGAGAGGAAGCAATGAGCAGAACCCAAATTGTTGTTGGTTTTACAATTTCAGAAGTGGATAATGATACTAAGTGTTCAGGAACCCATCAAAAAGGAAATCAAGGTATTTGTGCATCACTGTCCCATGACTTGGTGTGGTGGGATTCTTATTTTGATTGATAAAATATCAGTGTCTGGCAGTTTGTTGTAAAATTTGCATCCTGTCTTGTCAGTGAGAAGCAGAAGTAGACGTATGTCAGTGTGTGTCAGGACCTTCTGGGAAAGCTTTATGGAGAGATCTACAGTTCCTGTCAGTGATCATCAAAGGTGCTGACACCCCAGTTTGTGTTTAAAGGAAAGACATTATATTACTCCATATGATTCAGAAGCAGTCACAGGCTGTGTGTGCCAACAAAAACATAAAAAGAAATCATCTAAAAATGCTTGCAACAGTGCTGCATTTAAATTATAAAGGAGCTACTTGAAAGGGAACAGCTTGGTATAGAGGGTAAATGCAGTTTATCATACACAAATAAGCATAATCCAGACATTACAATGTTATGTTCCTGTGCACGTTATGTAGGCATATTTGGGGGGGGGGGGGGTGTTTGTCGGTATGCTTTGCGATGCATTAAATGCAAGCGTAAAGGGGGGGGTCAAATAGCTTAAACTCGTCCTCATTTTTCCTTGCAGGA
>Ga0123354_10017868_pt1 | contig 11112 bp, 10 predicted proteins | sample TergutLab28metaG_2_FD_97872 | JGI IMG/M metagenome (GOLD analysis project Ga0123354, IMG submission 97872) | Labiotermes labralis P4 segment gut microbial communities from Petit-Saut dam, French Guiana - Lab288 P4 | ecosystem: Host-associated > Arthropoda: Insects > Digestive system > Gut ... | reverse complement strand
TAAGGAGAAGCGTCCACCACTTCATCATGGAGAGGGTACTGAGTTTTGGGATCGTACGGCAGACGCATGCTGTCGGTGGCGATCTCTTGAAAGATCGCGATCTTTCCGGTCAGTGCGCCCGTGTTGTGAAGGTAGGCGGCATCCGCCGCTTCGACGCCAAAACTGGGCTTTCCGTTTACGAGCGAAATGCTGGGGAGCTTTGCGTCACCGGAATCGCTGTTCTGAGTGAGCTTCACCCCCTGGATCGCGAGCGCGTCGTAGGCATTATTCTCCGTTTTATGAGCCCACTGCGTCCAATCAACTATGCTTGTTTTTGCCATTTTGCTTGTAGGGCTTGCCCCCTCGGTCTTTTTTGGGTTTTTATTTGGGGGAGAGAAGATAGCGTCAACAGTCAGTTTTGCCAACTGTTCAAGGCTCATATTTGAACCCTGTTCATGAGAAAAAGAGAGCAGCAGCCCCACGCCCGCAATCACCAGCACCAGCGCAATCGCGCCAATCACGATCCAAAGATTTCGTTTTTTCTGCTCTGGCTGCACGGTAGCTGCCTCACTTGTCTGGTTAGAAATTCTTTCTGATTTTCCAGTTCATCCAGTTCAGTATACTCCCCTCAGGCAAACCAGAGCTGAACTGCAACAGGGTCGATCCTGAACTGCAATATGGTCGATTACTGAGACGAAAGCACATTCGCAACACGGTTTTCGTACTTTTTGTATCAAAAGTACGGTAGAGGCGCCGCGCTCAATTTTGCCACCACCAATTATACCCACCTCAACTAAACGCGAAGTAAATTCTGACAAAGTACCTGACCCTTTGTCATGCTTTGTCATACGACGCTATGCAGTATGCATTGTATTTTAAAAAAGTATTACTTTTTCTATTTCCTTGCTTCTGCTATAATTAAAGCATGACACATTACAGCACCATAACCTCAAAAGGACAACTCACTCTTCCGGCCGAGTTCCGGCGAGCACTTAATCTTGTGATAGGCCAGAAAGTGGCTATCACTTTGGAGAACGATACTCTCATATTGAAAAGTCCCGGCAGTATCGATGCGATCCGGGCACAGCTCCAGGAAGAGATGAGACAGAAGGGCACTCTGCACGCAACGGAAAAAAGTGGCGGCGGCTGGACAGCTCATGTCACTGAGGATCTCTCCTGATGACAAGCCTTGATACCAACTGCCTGTTGCGATACCTGCTCATGGATGTGCCTGAACATACTTTGCCCGTCATGCGCATCATCGACTCTGGAGAGCCACTCTCTGTGAGCGATGTGGCTTTGATCGAGATGATCTTTGTCCTGGAAAAAGTACGCAGGATCGACCGGGCTCTTATCCAGAAAGCTCTTCAAGCCCTGTTCACGTTAAGTAACCTTGTCTGTGATCGTTCGCTCTTTGAAGACGTACTCGCTATCTATGTGCAGCACCCAAAGCTTTCTGCCGTTGATTGCTACCTGGCTTGCGTAGCACAGCGGGAAGGTATTGCCCCCCTCCTGACGTTCGATAAAGCGCTGGCCAAGCAGATGCCCTCAACCCAGCTCATAACGACAGACACGATTAACGTATTGTAGAGAAGACCATGGTGCTGGAAGGCAGCTTATGTTATCGGTACCGCTACGAGCCAGAACTTACAGCAGCTCTGCCAAGCTCTTGCTACCCCTGCTCAGTAACTATCAGTTCATCCAGTCCAGAACGCGCTTGAGGAAGTTCTCAGTCTCGGGATGCTGCGGATGCTCGAAAATCTGCTCGGGCGTACCTTTCTCACAGATCACGCCTTGCTCCAGGAAGACGACCGCGTCGCTGATGTGCTTGGCAAAGCTCATCTCGTGGGTCGCCATGATGATCGTGGCGCCTTCGCGCTTCAGGTCGATGACCAGGTCAAGCACCTCGCCCACCAGGATCGGGTCAAGCGCGCTCGTGATCTCATCAAGTAACAGGATCTTCGGGTTGGTCACAATGGCGCGCGCAATAGCCACGCGCTGCTGCTGACCACCGGAAAGCTGGTCGGGATAGACGTCGCACTTGTCCCCGACGCCGATGCGCTCGAGCATGGCACGCCCCCGCTCGGCTGCCTCCGCTTTACCCATGCGCAGGACCTTGCGACTCGCCAGAGTCACGTTATCAAGTACCGTCATGTGCGGGAACAAGTTATAGTGTTGAAACACGACGCCGATCTGAGCGCGGACCTTGTCAGAATCCGCGCGAGGGTCAGTGATATCGACTCCGTCAAGCAGGATCTGGCCATCATCGATCTGCTCGAGCAGGTTGATGCAACGCAACAGCGTCGACTTGCCGGAGCCCGAAGCGCCGATCAAGCTGACGACCTCATGCTCGTGGACGGTCAGGTCGACCCCCTTGAGCACCACGTTGTCATCGAAGCTCATGCGCACGTCGCGCACTTCCAGCATGGGGTGATCGCTGGTCGCCGCCGCGGTAGCAAGAAGATCCATCTACACCACCCCCGAGGATTCTTCACGGTGGCGGCGGCGGTTAGCATACCAGTCCGTCACGCGAATGACCGGGAAGCTCATCGCGATAAACAGGCAAGCCGCGACTACATACGGCGTGTAGTTGAAACTGAGCGCCACGTTGATCTGCGCAGCGCGCACCGCGTCAATGATGCCCAGCACGGATACCATACCGACGTCTTTCTGCAGCGCGACGAAGTCGTTCATGAGCGGGGGAATGACCTTGCGCACGGCCTGGGGCAAAACGACCAACCGCATCGTCTGCCCATAGGTAAGCCCCAGCGAACGCGCCGCCGCGCGCTGTGAGGGGTGCACGCCCAGAATGCCCGCGCGGATGACCTCAGCCACGTAGGCCGAGTAGTTAATGATGAGCGCGATGGTGCCCAGCAGGATCGGATCGATGCGACCAAAGAGCCCAAGGCCCGGCACGCCGAAGCCGATCAGGTAGAGCACCAGCAGCAGCGGAATGCCGCGAAATAAGTCCGTATAGGACGCCGCCAGGAAGCGGAGCGGAAAGGTCACCGGGCTTTGCAGCGTGCGCGCCAACGCGATGAGCGTTGAGAGCACCGCTACCCCGATGGCCGCGAAGAACAGGATCTCAATGTTAGTGAGCAGCCCCTTGGCCACCGCAGGCAAGGAGTCCATGAAGTAGTGCGGGCTGAAAAACGTCTTTTGTACCGCGTGCCAACCCGACGAACGCGACAGCACCGCTACAATGACCACGACGAATATGAGCGTACTGAACAAGCTGATCAGAACCGACTTGCCGGTTTGCTTACGCCGGAATGTCCGGCGCTGCAGCTCAATATCGCTCGTGTGATACTCCTGCTCGAACTCAGCAGGATCATAGGCTGTAGGATGTTTACTCATAGATATGACGAAGCTCGAAGACGCGAGCAGCAAGCAAAGCCCGGACGCCTGCTCCCCAGGAGAGGCAGACGCCCGAACTCTACTTGATTGCTACTTGAGGATCGGGATGTCTCCGCCGGAACGCAGCCATTGCTCTTCAAGCTGAGCAAGCGTACCATCGGCCTTCAATTCGTCGATGGCCTTGCTGACCGCAGAGGTCAACGGCGAATCCTTGGGCAGCAGAGCGGCCAGCTGGTCGCCGGTGGTGCCTTCACTTGGCAGCTCACCGATGATCTTGCCGTTGTCGAGCTGGGCGCTCGTCATGTACCACGCGGTCGGCATGTCCACGACCGCACAGTCGATCTGGTTGACCTTAAGCGCCTGGACAACGTCATCGTTGCTGTTGAAAGGCGCGGCATTGGCGCCGAAAAGTTTCTGCGCAAGCGTCAGGCTGGTCGAAGCGGAAGCAGCGCCGACCTTTGCGCCCTTGAGATCTGCCAGGGATTTCGCGTTGGCGTACTTGTTGTTCGCATTGGAAAGAATCACCTGCGAAGTAGTGTAGTACGGTGTTGAGAAATCAACGGCCTGCTCGCGCTCAGCTGTCGCGCTGTACTGTTGCAGGTTGAAGTCGAAGGTCTTCGGACCCGGAGTGATAGCGGCGTCAAAGCCGGTGCGAACCCAGACCACGTCAGCTTTTGCGAAGCCCATCTTATCAGCGATCGCATAGCCGAGCGCCGCCTCGAAACCCTTGCCGGACTCCGGCTTGTTGTCTTCGACCCAGGGGCTGTAAGCTGGCTGGCCCGTGGCGATCGTCAGCTTGCCCGGCGTCAGGGTCTTCAGGCTAGCGGTGCCGGCCGTATCAGTGGTAGTGGTGCTGGTGTTGGTGTTGCCGGTGTTGTTGCTCTTCCCGCAGGCCGCAAGGCCGATCGTCGATACGACCAGCAGCATTGCGCAGAGCAGGGCAAGAACTTTTTTCGACATGGGGCTCTCCTTATCCCGCAAGGCAAGAGGGCACAGCAGCCCGCGCTCGCTCGCCAATCTTTATAGTGACCATTCCAGTATAGGCGAGTGCAGGTCTCTGTGCGTGTCGATTTTTAAGGAATGCTGACGAGCGTGATCTCAAAGTAGAGCGTCGCATTTGCGGGGATCGATGGCGGCTGGCCCTGCACCCCGTAGGCCAGGCTCGGTGGGATGATCAGCGTACGCGTACCGCCCACCTTCATGCCAACGAGGCCCTGATCCCAACCAACGATGACCTTACCTGCACCGATCTCAGTCTGGAATGGCTTTACATGCTTGAAAGCGGGATCGATCGAGCTGTCAAACTTCGTCGTCTTCTTGCCGTCGACATAGAGCCAACCGGTATAGTTCACCGTGATCGTGTCGCCGGATTTGACCGCAGCCCCAGCGCCAACTTTGGTATCGGCGATCTGTAACTTAGGGATGTCAATAAGCGTGACCTCAAAGTAGAGCGTCGCATTCCCCGGAATTGTGGGCGATTGGCCCTGCACGCCATAACCTAAACTTGGCGGAACGATCAGCGTACGCGTGCCGCCGACCTTCATGCCAACGATGCCCTGATCCCAACCCTTGATGAGTTGGCCCACGCCAACCTGGAAGGTGGCTGGCTCAACGTGGTTAAATGACGGATCCGTCGAACTGTCGAATGCTGTTGTCTTCTTGCCGTCAACATAGAGCCAACCGGTATAGTTCACCGTAACATTGTCCCCGGCTTTAACTTCGGCGCCTGTGCCAACTTTGGTGTCAGTGATCTGGAGTTTTGTTACGGGTGGAGTTGTACCTGTTGAAGAGGTTGACTGACCAGTTGAGTCCGTCTTGGCCGCGCTCCCGCAGCCCGTCAGGGCAAACATCAAAGCAAGCACTGCCAGAGCGGTTGCACCAACCGTGAAGCGGCGTTTATTGGTCATCATCCTTCTCCTTTTTCTGTGTTCTGTACCTGCAGAATACCCCTGCAAACTACACCTGTAAAACACGCTTGAAATAACAAAAGATACCGCTCTATTCTACACTGCTTCTGCCAGCGCAACCCTCCCGCGCATACGCTATCATAAAATGAGCATGGTTTCTTCGCTCACATCGCTGGCCTACCCGCTCACGTTCCTTGAGGGGGTCATCTCGTTTATCTCTCCCTGCCTTCTGCCCCTGCTGCCGATCTATATCGCCTTTTTCGCAGGGGAGCGCACGGGGGAGCGCGACAGCGCGGGAAGCAGAAGCTCGGCGCGCCGCAGCATGGTGGGAGCGGTGGCGTTCATGCTCGGCTTTACCCTCGTTTTCGTGCTGATGGGCGCCTTCGCCGGGAGCTTCGGGCGGCTGCTTATTGGGCATCGCCGCCTGCTTGAGGTCATCTGCGGCGCCGCTATCATTGTATTCGGCCTGAGCTATCTGGGCCTGTTTAAGCTGCCAACCCGGATCCGCTCGTCTGCGATGGATGGGAGCGCGACGAGCAAGCGCCGCTCCCCTGCCCGCCTCGCCTTCCTGCTGCGCTCGTTCGTATTCGGCCTGAGCTTCTCGCTCTCCTGGACGCCCTGCGTGGGCGCCTTCCTCGGCTCGGCGCTGATGCTGGCCGCCAATCGCGCTTCCTGGATCGAGGGCGCGCTACTGCTGCTCTGCTACTCGCTGGGCCTGGGGCTGCCCTTCGTGTTGAGCGCGCTGCTGATCGAGCGCCTGAAAGCAAGCATCGCCGTACTCATGCGCCACCAGCAGCTGATTACCCGGATCTCCGGGGCGCTGCTCATCGTTGTCGGGCTGCTTCTGGTCACCGGCTTGTTTGGTACTTGGGTCACCTGGCTGGGTAGGTTAAGCTGGTAGTGTGACAAAAGGAGCAACGATATGAAGAATAACCGCAACTGGGTCATGCCCGTGGTACTGGGCGTCGTACTGGTCGCCGTGCTGGCAGGCGCCCTGCTGATATATAATCATTTCGAGAATCAGAGCGCGGACCACGCAAACATCGCCTCAACCGATACGACCGCGACAGCCGAGACCACGACCACTCCCCCGGGCGGCGTCGGAGACAGCGGTGCGGGGAGCACGTCCGGCGGAGGCGTCGGAGTCCCCGGCCTTGCAAGTACCGCCACAGAAAGCGTGCCCGATTTCACGCTGACCTCTGCCAATGGCGCTCCGCTGACCCTGTCTGGGTTCAGGGGGCTTCCGACCATTATCAACTTCTGGGCTAGTTGGTGCGCGCCTTGCCGCGCAGAGCTGGATTCGTTTCAGAAGATGTATGACCGCTACGGCAACGACGTCAACTTCATCATGCTCAATGTGGGCGGCCAGGGCGACACAGTAGCCAGCGTACAAAAGTTCTGTAAGGACAACGGCTATACCTTCCCGCTCTATTTTGACGAGGGCGGCGACGCCACGACCCTATTTGGCGTCACAGGCATCCCCGAGACCGTCTTTTTGGACGCTTACGGGCGCAGCTATGGCAAGGTCATCGGCAGTATGCCGGAAGCAACGCTCCAGCGCGGGATGGCGCTGCTAATTAAGAAGTGAGGAGAACTTATCTCATGGCCTATCTGAGTTTTGCCTCCCTGCAGGCGGCAGCCGAGCAGGACTTCTCCGGTGACCTGGCGGCGGCAGCCTTGGAATGTGAAGCGACCGATACCGGCGAGGAAATCACGGCTGTGCGCGAGCGGCTACGGGCAGCGCTGGCCACCATGCGTGAGGCCATCGCCCGCGGCGCCGAGCCGGGGCTGCGCAGCCGCAGCGGCATGACGGGCGGCGACGGCGCGCTGCTCCTGGCGCGCGCCGATACCCTGGGAGCAGGACATGGAATGTTCACGCGCGCCATCGGGTCAGCGGTTGCCACCGCTGAGGTCAACGCCGCGATGGGGCGCATCGTCGCCGCCCCGACCGCCGGCGCGTCAGGCGTCCTTCCCGGAGTACTGATACCTTTCGCCGACGCTCATGGCATCAGCGACGAGCAGCTAGTCGACGCGCTGGCGGTTGCCGGCGCCATCGGCGCCGTCTATGCCGCCGCCTCGACGTTGTCCGGCGCCGCGGGGGGCTGCCAGGCAGAGATCGGGACTGGCGCCAGCATGGCGGCCGGCGCACTCTGCTACCTGTCAGGAGGCAACAGCGAGCAGGTAGGCCACGCCGCCGCAATCGCCATGCAAGGGCAGCTCGGACTGGTCTGCGATCCGGTCGGCGGACTCGTGGAGATCCCCTGCGTCATGCGCAACCTGACCGGGACTGCCGTGGCCCTGGCTGCGACCGAGGCAGCGCTTGCGGGCGTGAAGTTCCCGCTGTCGCTCGACGATGTGGTGATGGCCGCCCATCGTGTGGGGGACTCAATGCCTCCCAGCTTGCGCGAAACCGCGCGCGGCGGCCTGGCCGTCACCCCCGGTGCGCAGGAGCTGTTGCAGAAGGATCAACCCATTACTTAACAAATTATTAAAAATTTTTATGATAGGGGTAACAAAGCGCCCACAAAACACACCTTTAATTTAATTGTGCATAATACCGTACATGAGGGGGGCTTAATTAGAGTGCAAATTGATCACAGAAAAGTTGGACAACAGGTGCTTCGCGCGCAGGAGGGCTCGGGCGAAGCTTTTGCCGAGTTGTATAAGCTTTACTTCCCCGGCATTTATTTTTTTGCACTGCGCCAATTAGGGGACAAAGACCACGCGCAAGACGTTGCTCAGGAAACCTTCCTCTACATAATGCTTCATTTAAACGACCTGCAGGCGCCTAAGGCTTTTCACAAATGGATCTATACTATCGCGGCAACCTGCATCGCGGATGCCCATCGACATTCTGGTGATAAAGAGATCCCCTTTACCTCGCTGGCCCAGTCCGAATGGAACGATTCATCTACTGATATTGCAGACGAGGAGGAGTTTCTGCCAGAAAACATCATGCTTGACGAAGAAAGCCATGGTCAGATCCAGCAAACGATTCGCCAGCTTACCGACGCTCAGCGCGAAGCTATTATCCTCTATTACTTTGCCGATTTTTCAACCAACGAAATAGCCGACATTTTAGGACTTCGGCCGGTTGCCGTGCGTAAGCGCCTTTATGACGCGCGGGCAGCTTTAGCCGTACAGTTAGGCGCACAACAGCAGGAAGGTCCTTCGGCTGCTACGCTGACCCCACCGGCAAAACAGCCCATACTCTCACAAGTGCTCGACGAAGATTTCCGTCAATGCAAGATAAGCGCGGCGCAGCAACAGGCCGAACAATTCCTTGGTTTAGCGCTGCTGCCGATGATGAAGAGCGGGCAGCTGAATTCGGTGGCAAGCACACGCGCTGAGACATTCATGCAAAAGGTCGCAAAAGATCCGGGCGCGTCTGCCATTGAATCAGCAGGAACAAAGGGCATGATGTCAACTGGCGTAAAGGTCGTCGTTTGCTTAGCCGCAATTCTGTTACTGGCTGGCGGCGGTTATGCTTTATGGCGCGCTACCGTTTCTGGCTCCACCCCACCACCAACAAAAACTCAAACCGCTAAGCAAAACCCAACGGCGCCCGCCACCTCTGACACACCGCCCTCTGAAGAATCAACGCCGACCGAAAAAACCACCGATGTTTCGACTTTCTCAGACCATTCTGCTCCGGCAGTCTCAAAGCCAACTCCCGCACAGCCCGCAGCGCCAGTTGTTTCCGTAACGTCGGCCCCGGTTCCGACGCCTCCTACGATCATTATTCAGAACTCGCAGCTTACGTATCCCCAGGGCGCCGCGCTCACCGCGGCTATTATTCTTACCGATACGGGCGCGTCTGCCTCTGACGCTGAAGGCCGACCGGTTCCAGTAACAGTTACCAATCTTGAAAATATCAATACCGCGCTGACAGGTGTCTGGAAGGCGTTCCTCCATGCGACAGATGCGGAAGGGACACAGGCGAAAACTCGAATCGTCACCATCATAATCGTAAAATAAGGAAAGTGATGAAACGACAGGCAACAAAGCACAAAAAGAGGGCGCTGCTTCGGCGTGCGGTCAGCTTTATGCTGGCAGGCGCGATGATTTTAAGCATTGTGGGCAGCGCGTCCCCAAAGACAGCTAAGGCCGCAGATCCCAGTGTAACAGCACCCGAGAACAACGCCCGGGTAAACAATGGGGCGTGGAGCAACGGCACGACTGATACGCCTGTCCCAGTAATAGCGGGGGACCAGATCGAATACAGCATCACAGCCTATGCGCCCTCCTCTGCGCTGCCTATGATGATGCAGGGCAATAATGGCGACGCTACCGATACGACCTGGTGGAACCAGAGTACCGGAACTCCGCAAGTCCAAAAGAGCCAGGTCGCAACGATCACCTTTGTAAATCTCCCGATAAACCTCAAGCCCAATACAGCCGTAGACCAATTTCTGGCTTTGTATAATTCTGTCTGGGCGGGCAAGCCGATACTGAAAGCCTGGGACGCGACCGAGACGGACCCGTCGCTTAACCCTGACCTTGTTGACCAGAGAGTAGTCACCTGGGTCACCGCCAGCGCTGTCGCGGGACACTATGACCTTTTCGTGGGAGGCCAGGGTGGCGTCTGGATGAGTTCTTCTCCGGTGACCTCCTACCTGTTTAATAACTTTTCTGACGTCGCCTCGATTGATTTTTCAAACTTTCACACAGACCGCGCCGTAAACATGAGCTGGATGTTTGCTTCAGTCGGCTCCAGCCTGACAACGCCCCCAACCTTAGATTTGAGCCACTTTGCTACCGCTCAAGTCACCTACATGGACTACATGTTTTACCAATATGCCTACAACGCAACGACGCCTCCGATCCTGGATCTGACCCACTTTGACACTTCGCAGGTCATAAACACAAACTCGATGTTTTACCAATATGCCTACAACTCGCTGACACCGCCGACCCTGAATCTGACCCACATGGATACCTCCAACGTCATCTACATGAGCTACATGTTTGCCTACTACGCCTACAGCGCGACCGGGCCAGATCCCGTGACTTTGGATCTGACCCACTTCAATACCACCAAGGTCACCTACATGGACTTTATGTTTCAGAGTTTTGCCTACAGCTCAATAGCGCCGCCAGTCCTGGATCTGACTCACTTCGACACCTCGCAAGTCATAAGCATGAACTCGATGTTTTATGACTATGCTTTTAGCGCAACAACGCCTCCGATCCTGGATCTGACTCACTTCGACACGTCCCGGGTCTTGTACTTGAGCAATATGTTTTATCAATATGCCTACAGCGCGACAACGCCTCCGACCCTGGATTTGAGCCGCTTCGACGTTTCAAACGTTACTTACATGGACTTCATGTTTTATCAATATGCCTACAGCTCAACAGCGCCCTTTACCCTGGATTTGCGGTGGTGGAAGATTGGGGCCGCAACAGGTGGGACCAATATGACTAACATGTTTAGTGGGTGCCGCCAGCTCACAGTATTGCGCGTGGACAGCGGAGTCTTCAGCAACACAACGATCACCGGTACCAGCGGCATTTTTACTAACGGGAACGCAAGCTTGGCCGTTACAGTAAACACAACGGCAAATCGGACCTGGATGTTGGCGCTTTCACCTGCGCCGCCGACGGTGACCGCCGCAGGACTGCCTACTGGTGCGCCGCCTGCGCCGCTGCCGGTGACTTTGATCCCGCCTCTTCCTGTTACCAACTCAGCGGGGTCGGGCGCCTCCCAGACCTTTATCGCTGACGCCATCCCTGCTGGCCTGAGCATTGACCCGAGCTCTATTACCGGGACGCAGAGCGACACCCCTTCAGATAACGCTATTACCTGGCAGATCATAGGACAGAGCGTTTTCTGGTCAGTCCCTGATACGATGTTTCCGGCAACAGT
>Ga0123354_10017866_pt1 | contig 11113 bp, 4 predicted proteins | sample TergutLab28metaG_2_FD_97872 | JGI IMG/M metagenome (GOLD analysis project Ga0123354, IMG submission 97872) | Labiotermes labralis P4 segment gut microbial communities from Petit-Saut dam, French Guiana - Lab288 P4 | ecosystem: Host-associated > Arthropoda: Insects > Digestive system > Gut ... | reverse complement strand
GCTACTTACTGTACGTGTATAGCTAGAAATGTAATAAACATATTCTTATTCTTCGGTATAAATGTACACTCAGTGTCAAGATGTGGCATTCAATTTCGAGAGGATAATATTTCGAATGATTCGTTCGTTCTAATTCTTCTTTTTCTTCTTCTTCCTGTAGGTCTGAAAGCAGTACTGTCCGTTTACACAGAACACAAGCCTTGTACAAATACGGTGAAGGTATTGAATATGACATTTAATTATTAACTCACGGACTAGTTATCTAAAAAATAACTGAATTTCCACCATTTCGTAAATGAATATTACTGTTAGGAGAAAAGAAAATGGAGTGTTCTGAAAGTGGCAGTACTAAGACTTCCTTGAATTTAATCTGCCCGTAATATCTTCACGAATTTACTTTCATCTTAAGCATGATATGTGTCAGTTAGAAATGGTAAAATTTCCGGTACGGGTTGGAATTTACATGTAAAACAGCGACAGAAATATCTTTGGTGTCCTTCGACGAATAAGTTGTCAACGACAGAACATACAACAGGCCTATACAGCAGAATCATTGAATATTTCTTGGTCAATAAAACACTAACATATTTTGCGGCGATGCGCCAAGTCGATTCATTTACAAACCAGCTTATCGGTTTCTTCTCGTAACCCTCAAGCCATTGAATTGAATACCCTACATTTCCATCGAAAAGTCTGGACACACAACGAAACAGCGTCTTATCGCAGGAGACTGCAAGCTCCCAAAATTTAGTGACTTGTTCGTCGAGTTCCGTACCGGGAGGGTTTTTATGTGTAATGTATTCATTTGCTATTAGAAGAAGTTTTATTTAAGAATATGATAGTGTTATTCCCAGTGCGCGTTCGGTCTCTTATTATCCGCAAATTTAGCTGTAATAAAAATTAAAAAACACCCAAAATCCGAATTCTATATGAGAGGGTGCTTATAAGTCCTTAGCCCGACCAGGAAGGGAAAAAAGCTACAGCGACTAAACTCGGTATTTATTCAACATACTCCCCACGAAGCTCAATAAACTTCTTAGCCCGTTGCTCTAACTTTTGCAAACCAATCAAAAAAAATCAGAAGTTTGTCCATCCAACCAGGACTCTGCGGCAGCAATGACCTCCGCGTCGAACGAAAAATGGCGAACTTTCAATTGTTTTTTCAGTCCAGGGAACAGGTGGTAGCCCGACGGGGTCAGATCCGGAGAATTGGGTGGGTGATCAAGAAACTGGAAGCCCAGGTAGGCCAGTTTCTTCTGGGTTGCAAGTGACCGGTGAGCCGGGGCATTGTCGTACAGGAAGAAGATCCCCTTGGTGAACTTCCCTCAGCGTTTTCCCTTCAAAATGTCCTTCACTTGCACGAGCAGAGATGAGTAATATTCCGCGTTGATAGTTTGACCCTTTGGAAGATAATCAATGAAGAGAACGCCGTCTTGATCCCAAAAAATCGAGGCGGGAATTTTTCCAGCGGATTTTTGCACTCCGAATTTTTTGGGGCGGGGTGAGCCGTTATGGCGCCACTCCATTGATTGTTGTTTTGTCTCCAAGTCATAGTGATATAACCAGGTTTCGGCCATGGTCACCAATCGCGACAGGAAATCATTTGGATGGCGCCGAAAAAAAATTCCAGAATTTGCTCAGACGACTGCCACCGTTGAAGTTTTCGATCCGCTTTCAGGTATTTAGGGACCCACCTCGCGGAGAGCTTCCGCATGTCCAAAGCGCCATGAATGATGGACTCAACCCGCAAATGTGAGATGCCCAGTTGCTCAGCTATTTATTTAGATGAAAACTGGCGGTCTTCCAAGATTTGCTCGTGAATTTGATCAATAATCTCCGGGGGTGGTCACTGTTTTGGGTCGTCCATGACAAGGCGCATCACAGGCGGAAAAATCAACATGTTTAAACTGGACCAATCAGTTTTTGACGGTGAAATACGATGGTGCATGTTTCCCAAATGTTTCTGTCAGAATGGCGTGAATTTCCTTCGGCACCTTGCCTTGCAGGAAAAAAAAACCTGACAACAGCTCGCTTCTGCATGTTGTTGAAATCGCACGCGTCGCCTGACATGCTTCCTTTCAGCCTCTGTAACAAGAAAAGTCTTGCAATTCGGCACATGAAGAGACCCCTCTTTCCAACGACATCATCGATTCCGTCCTAAGACATAGGGAAGTAGGTCGGGCTAAAGACTTATCAGCGACCCGTCTTAAGCATGTCTTTCCATGTTTTACACAGCACAGATTATAAGATATCTCCGTATTTAAGCAACACATTTACAATTGATTATAACCAGTATCTTATAAATGGAGAGATCTATTATCAGTCACTTCTTATTGCTACCTTTAAGTTATCTGATATTTGTTCGGCCTCAACTCGTGTCTCACAGTCTATGTCACTCACAAGAAACCAACAATGTTCATATAAATTTATGTCGTTAGTTGTCATGTTTTTTATTTAGTTTTGATCAGAATCCCAATAAGTCGGTACATGTCAGTAAAGCTACAAACATGAAAGTTCACTAAATTCCGTCGGGTTTGAATAGCATTTTTTGGTGCAGACAGACGGACAAATGGTCGAACGAAGGACGGGCGGGCAAGACAAATCTGCCATAGGACCGCGACTAAAAAATCGTCATGGTATGATTTAAAATAAGTAGATTTAAATTTAAATCGCTTGAAATATTTCCCGGCGACAGCCTCACACTTCACTGAAGCTGTCCCATTACAGGCTTGGACAGGCCCTTAGGGCTCTAGAAGGCTGAGACTCCCAGAATTTCTAGACAGTCGGAACATGAAGGTAGTAAAGTTGTCAACCTTACGCACCGGCCGCCTTTCTCCTCAGGAGACATCCCTGGTATTCGTTTCTGTTAGAGGCTGAGTCGACGTTCAAGGTCATAGTGCCGTCTGAAGGATTAAGTCAATAAAAAATCGCTATGACCCCATCGGGAATCAAAGCCGTCACCTTCCGGCTTGTAGCGCAATGCTTGAACCAAAGTTTCACTGCATAGCTTAATCCTTTAATGAAGACAAGTTTATTTACTGTATTTTTGCACTTCCTATTCCTGGCATGTAACATGTCTGTTTCTTCGCACTGCCTTGCTCTGTTACAGACATGTGTGTTTTCTAAACACATACCTTAATCAGCGCTAGCAATCCGTGTTTTTGGAGCTTTCAAGGACAGAGCTTTTTAGCCTCGATTTTATATGGCTCATGCCACGTTCTGTTCTGGGCAGTTACACCGCAAAAGTATAAAGAAAGTGTATGACAAACAAGAGCGACTTTTAACTGAGACAGGCCTGCTGAAGTGTGTCGATAGAAGGTGCATCAACATAACCGCTGTACAAGTATAATGAGTAATCTCCCTCCAAGTAGCGACCTGGAATTTCAGGCGCTTAATTAGTGTAGATATGCCGTCCTTGCAACTGGTTATGCGAATTAGATTCCCCATTCCCATCCCTTTCCCCTACGTAACATTCTGTTCGAACAAACACAGTTTTCTTCGCATACAGCAAAAAATGAATATTTATCAAAGAGGTCAATACTCTATGTGACGTCACAGCGTCTGGCTACGACGAAATATAGGTCTACCTCCACTCTATCCTATCACCCCTACACCGTAATTTTTGCACGCGCGGTTCTTTAAAAGACAGTATAGCATTGACATCCAGGCCATCCTTCCGCCCATACCTAGTAATGTGAACAATCAATGTGGAGTTCAGTGACCTTCTAACGCCACGCTCCGACGTATAGCGCTACACAGAGCAATGTCTCTTACCTTCTCCTCCTATCGTGTGGTGTCCAATACTGTCTTGCGAAATATCATTTCTTTGAAAAATAGTTGTTAAATAACATCATATAATATGACACTTGTTGCATAGTAACAAACCTATCTTTTAAAGGCGACTCTAAAAGATGTTAATTGCTTGTGAATTTGAGGGTTTTCACCGAATTCGCAGTTCTCAGTAGATATTTCATTTATGAAACTACTCGTTTAATGGTTATTTGTTACAGGCGTTTCGAACGAGCTTGTTCCTTCCGTCTTCAGATTAGTCGAATGGAACAACATTTTTACAAACAAACCAAAGCAGACTAAGGGCGGTGATGAGCGAGCAGAGCAATTTGACTTCCATTGGTCCATTTATCCATTCTGGCACACGAAACCAACCATGTCGTGGAAACCTTAATCCTGCAGCTGGTATTGTGCTTACACTGGCAGTGTTCCTATTTTGAGTCAGGACTTGGCGGATTAATTACTTCTGTTATTAAGGCTATATGTTCTTGCGAGCGTACATTTTTGGTTGACTGTGACGGCCCTCTCGCGTCGGAATAAGATTTGTTTGACCTGGGGGAAGTCACGTTGACTGAGTGCCTCAGATGTCTATAGACGAACACGGAACGGATCCCGTCCTCAATTACTGCATTGCATTCGATTTAAAACTGAGTAAAATAAGACAAAACTGCAGGCACGGTAGGCCGAAAATTGTCAGTTAGTTTAAATATAAATCTAACCTCCCTATTACAGGCAAAACGGACAGGACTGCGGAACTCCAGTCCGTTTCGGGACAGGTCTCAGGCGAACTTGTTCTGCCCTCAGACGGCATGACGCCTTCGAAGATCCGAAAGAAGAGTTACCACTTCCAGGTAAATTTCAGTCTTAACCCAACGACTGGTGCTCTGAAATATTCGACGAAGAATGGAAAATCCAAATCCTCATGAATTTGACATACCAAGGTTCGTTAGATGCAACACGTGGACGATTAATTTGTACCTCCAACTACAGCTTGCCGGATTGGCTGCGGGCAGCGAATCTGAACATAGGGTCGACATTTTCTAATTGTAGGAGGAAAGACCCGTTACAAAGCAGAAGAAAGTTTCTGATGGCAGATATTAAGGATTCTAACATGCCCACTTTCGCCATTCTTACCGTAATTGAGTTCAGTGCTGCTCCAGCCGCCTTGATGGCGCTGGTCGCCACCCAATGCATTTTACGATTGTGGTCTTGTGATGTACAACCAGATTTCTCGGGACGGTCTCTTCGATGCAAGCCTTGAATATGTCCCTGTCCAGTCATCACAGATCGGAGCGGCTTAGAGGGTTTTGTAAGAATGATCGAAGTGTAATGTCGATCGGACTGACAAGTGATCCGAGCCGAAAAGGAGCAGTCAGAAACACAGTTGCGATGAGTTCTTTAGTCGCCAGACTGTCGAGAATATAGGGGATAACGTTAGAACTTTGGGGTATGAGGAGAGTGTTTTCAAATCCGATTTTAAAAAGGGGCTCACATTGGCGTAGTTATCCACAAGCAAATTCTTCTCTGTTATCACCCTTTAGTTCTGGACGTTGTGCATTGTTTTGAGGTTGCTGTCATTCAAGACTGCAGACCCACCGCTGGGGTTCAGAGAAATCCCACACGGCCAAATTCTGGGAGGGTGGACGACAAGACTCCGCGAGTTCCACGGACTTCTTTACCAAGAATAAAGGTGTGGCAGTGTATTGCAAGTACATTAACCCGATACGGTGTCGTGTATTGGTCCACGCCCCAGCGGATGATAATCGCTCTGGCGCCTCCTTCCCTCGAACGGTCCAATCGGTGGAAATTATTTTGCGAAATACTGGACTTTATTCGAATGAAATAGTTCAAGATGCGCATATCGACCCAGTGCTGACTAAAAAAGTAGTTTAATTTTTGGTTCTGCTGCGCATATCGTCATCATTTCAGTAGGTCGACCGAATGGTTTTTGTCTAGTTTGTCCTCCTAAAGTCATGCTGCCACACCCTGTAGAAGGGGATTGTAGCTTTCAGGCGATCTCGCTGGGGAACCTGTCCTCGCATAAGTGTAGAGACCGACGTACGTACATTAGATTAGTCAACTAAACCACAAGCCCAATGGGAATGTTCTCAAGTAGAACGACAGTCCTCGCAAACACTCAGCAGTGTGGCAGGAAAAGAGTCAGCGTGCTTGGGGACGCATTCTTTTACTGCAACCGCACGGTTGTCTATCGCAACTGTCTTACTCTGTGTGTTCACGAGTCTTCCCTGGGCTAAGGCCATTTTGACAGTGATAAGATTGGGTGTTTTCTTTCTTGTTTTCCGAGACTTGATGATAGGATATGCTAAGACAACACTGTTCCGGGCCAAGTTCAATCTCTCCTAATCAGTATAAAGTCTGATGCAGGTCGGATAGAAGGTCCATTCTTTCGGTCCCACTCCACGTGCGCTAAATTGCAGCAGCTACCTCGACCTCGTTCCACTTACTGCAAGCTCGATACATGGCAACGTGTTTACACACACAGAGCATAGCTCCACGTTTTTGCCAATGACTGCGTGATAGAGGCAACTCAGGGATTAATATCTTACCAGGAATATACTCCGATACGTCACCTCGCTCTCCATTCCCAATGAAATTCCACCAATCGTTTCCGACCTTGTATCATTATCTTTGAAGGTAACAATGAAGTGAGTTTTTTAATGTCATTCCACATGAAGAGCCTCTTCTTCACGTAATGAATTTGCGTAATCTCTCTCATAGACGGTTATTTTTCCAACACATAGAACGATTCAAAAATCTTATATTTACTGAAACCCAGTAAGGACTCAAATTCCGCCCCCCCCCCCGCCCTCCACACACAATTGCTCCAGTCTAATCTTCTGTCCGTTAATCGTCAAATGTCTGACAACCTTATTTTAAAACTAGTCCGACAACACATTCCAGAAAAGATCTTCCTAAATGCAAGTGAATATATTTCACAGAAAAACAAATCAGTGTCCAGGCTAAAAAAAATCATGAGAATTAAGTCTTCAACAAAACATATCGTGGTTTGCGGTATTCTTGGGAAAAAAATGTCACCGTGGCCTATTATACGAATTTTAAAAATTAGAACTTTCTACCTATTTTTGAAGTTAATCACTTCTTTTCTCTGTGGTAGAAAATAAAACTATAATTGAACCTGGTTAAAAAGACCTCGATTTGTGTGATAAATCCACTATAACGTTATACATTCTTTGGTACCAACTAATTCCCCATAAGCTACGTGTTTTTCTTTTTTGCTTAGTGCGACATACATAAAACCATCTACCTTGGCTATAACATTTTCAGTCATCGGTTCCAAATTAATTTTCCAAGAAATAGGCTATTTTGAGAATTCAATCATCTCACCATCCTTGAGAGGACAAGCCCTCTACTCTATCAGGTACTTATATAAATTCCAGGCCTGGAAAATAAAAATTGTAACTGTAACTCCCGTCGCGCTTCAAGTTGCTGTCTGGATTTCTAATCCAGCAGTTAACAGGAGACCGGTAACATGATGCCATTGTTTACAATCACGAATAAAAGGAAGGTTTTGAGCATCTGAAGGAAACAAAAATGTAACGCGTGAAATAGAAAATAGAAAGAAGAAAAGAAAGCTGACGCATGTCGGGAATTTGATCTGATAAATTCTACCCTCCAAAAGATTTGGAAAGACGGAACCAAAATTATTATTGCGTTTGAACACAGCGGATCGAGAATAAAGCAATTGCGAAAGTCTGAACCAAGTGACGTCAATGAGACGCTGCTTAAGTGGTTGAAGCAAGTGAGAAGTGACAGTGAACCAGTGAGTGGTCTTCTTGTGATGGCAATATTGCCTTCCAAATTTTGCGTGTTAAATGATGTATTTTATAACGTAAACACTTAAGGAAATTTAAAATTATTAAGAGTAATTTTTATTGTTTATATATTTTAATTTTAATGCTAATTAAAATATATCGTAGCGTTAATATTAATGAATATTACTGCAAATCTGTGTTTTGTCTTGAAATATTTTTCTCTCACTTTTACCACATATCTTGCCTACAACGACACTCGTTGCAACAACACAATTTATTCGGTGCCTCCGATGACGTAATAACCGGCTTCGACTCTTTTTAGCAGCAGGTAAATTACCTACGCTCAGAAAATAAATCAAGGTTGTTTCAAGGTTGCGTTCTTGTTCGTACTTTATACAACTTACGTATTAAATGATGCCTTCCGATATTTGGCATTCATTATCTCTGTTCTCGGATGAAAAATACCTTTACGCGCCAGAGATATGTGTGACTTGTATTCTCGGAATTTTACAACCCGGGTCATTACTGTTGATTCGTGACGTGAGCTCTGGAATATAAGAATGAAAGAATCGAAGGCTCAGGCCGTTTATTTCCCCAGAAAAAATGCAAATATATTTAGAAAACATAACTTTTGTTAATAACAAAAACATTTATTTGTCATATGTGACTGGTAGATGACACGAAGACTTTCAATTGAAAGAACCTAAACCAAGGCCTTAGACATGCAGGTGTGGTGGTCTATCTACTCAGAAATCAACGACTACGCGCTAAAACTACAATTATTCTGCACACAGCCCTCTTAGTTTCGTGATGACTTATTCCTTTGCTACCTGTTAAGTTTGTTTCTGCACTTAACTGTTGAAACCTCAGCACCTGCAAGACAGCATGCCGCACTATTGAAAATTCTTTACATATTTGCATCCTTCTGCGATTTTCACATGAAAATTAAAATTATATACTTCTAGAATAACATAGCCAAATTACGCATGCAACAAACAGAAGTCAGCGGAAATCAACGTCATCCAAATGTACGTGCAAATGGAGACGTAGAAATCATAGATAGGAAGGCTTTAACTTGGTGGTATTCATGCCAATTAGGGCGCAAGTGTCCAATTGCCTTTCAAATTACATTAGACAATTTAAGGAATAATTTGTTGTACATGCCTGCACTGATAGAGTCGTCTGTATACAGTACAAAATTGTTTTCTGCCTATCGTAAATTAGTGATTTAGCCGCAGTACATTGTGCCTAGAGGATACGAAAGCGCCGTGTTGCACGGTTTACTGTGTTCTTTTTGGTTCGTTAGAAGTAGTAACTCAAATTTAAAGTCAAACCCTAAACCCCGTTAAAGAGGAGGGCCGATGTCCCAAAAACTACGAACGCCAGCAACACCAAATTAAAACAGGATTACAAATCCAAAAGTTTCTGGCACCAGACACTTTTCTGCTGGCCGACAAGCCAGCGGCAAGCTGCTGTTGCGTTTTACTGTCTTCACTGAACTATTCTGCTCCGGCTACCCTGAAAGTAAGCACAGCAATCTCCCCCGAAACAGCGAAACTAGTAAACAGTCAAGAACACATGCTTTGGATGCTGTATTCTTCATGTCAGCTCCGCCTTGTTCACCTTAATAACACAATGAATGATATTTTAACTTTCAAATTTGACTTGTGCCTTGAAAGCGATTTAAATTCAAGAAAACGTAGCGGGCTGTGTGAGACTTGGGAATTACATACTCAGGTTTCTTTGGAGAATCCGTAAAGAAATACAAGAGCCTGTAAAGTGATAATATATATTTTAATGACATCGGGTAAGTGTATGCGAAATGAAACCATCCGGTATTGCTACACTATGCTGTACAATTAATATGTTTGCTATTCGTCTGATTGCCTATTCTCAAGAAAAGCTCTTCTCCGTGGTAGTTCGCTATAATTCTTTTCAGTTGTCTTCCCTTTTTTTTACCTCCATCTAGCGCACATTTTATGAACAAGTGAAGCTATAATTCCACTCCCATTATATGCCTTTGGGGTGCTGTGCTACAAATCGAAAGGTCGCTGGTTCGAACCCAGCTGGTGTCAGTGGGTTTTTATGGAAATAAAATCCTTCCGATCGCACTATGGCCCTGGGGTCGACTCAGCCTCTAACAGAAATGAGTACCAGGAGTATCTCCTGGGATAAAGGCAGCCGGTGCGTAAGGCTGACAACCTACCACCATCCTGTGCCGTTGTCACGAAATCTGGGAACTTTAACTTCCTAAGAACCCTCTGGGCCTGTCCAGGCCTGTAATGGGACTGCTTTACCTTTACGTTTATGCCTTCATGGCTTGGACATGGACAACTTTACCTTTCTTCTTTTGGGGCCAAGATAGTTGAGTTAGCGAATCTTATAGGCTATTGGGTGGACGACAGTGGAATCTTTATTCATCCCGTTGTAATAATAAACAAGAATAGAAAATGGTTGTTTACAATCAAAATATTCATTATATATATATATATATATATATATATACACCAAAATTGCTTAGGAGGATTAATGCAACTTTAAGTGTTTTGAATCGAAAAAAAATTTCATTTTCATTGAAGGCATGATTTTAAGAACATTGTAAAGTGATACAGTCTTAAGGTTACAGAAAGATAAATGTGAGTCGCATCTAGAAGATATCACGTAATATTGTCTTTTGATTCGCAGCACAGGCACTGGGTTATTCTCTACAGCAACGGTACCCCACTTCTTTTGGGTCCAACCCAACTTCTTATGCACTGGGTAACGGGGTACCTTTCCGCGAGGATAAAGCGAGAGGGACGTGATGCTGACCACTCCTACTTATTAGTGAGTGTAACAAAGAGTGGAGCTATAAACCTCAACACACCGTAAGCGTCTATGGCATACACAGTTAGATTTTCGATGTCTAGGCTCTGTAAAACTCATACTGTCGTCTCCTTTTAGTCTTACTTCGTCTTTTCTTTTCCGGGACAATAAAAGTACGCTAAATTAGTAGGCTTGTCATCTTGCATTATCTTTAACTTTGTTTCCAAATCAACTGGTCTTTCTTTATTTCTACCTTATTTCACTTTTCAGTACTTCTTTAACTTAACTTTAACTTAAATTTATCATTAAGATATTTCTAGGAACTTTCGATGTGTCCATCCGACCGTTTTACATATCTTCCAAACTAAACAACTCTAAAACCAATGAAAAGAGTCCCACTACATCTAGTATAGGGATTAAACTTTTCATTCATGACACCAACAGATGCATCTATGATTTATACAATTACAGTCCTTTAGAGCTTTGAGTTTCAAATATTGGTGTAGATCTCCGTAAGGAGGGCCTGAATGACGCCGTAAACTACAGGAGTGACAGAGGGTCTTATTTGTATAAATTGTAGATGTATTGTTTAATGTTAATACAAATCCAACCAGATGCAACAGTATGCAGATATTTATTCACTGCAAAGTCACTCTACATGTTTCGGGTGTCACAGCACCCATCATCAGGAGTACTAAAAACTGTAACCGCAACCTCCGGTACAG
>Ga0123354_10017864_pt1 | contig 11114 bp, 10 predicted proteins | sample TergutLab28metaG_2_FD_97872 | JGI IMG/M metagenome (GOLD analysis project Ga0123354, IMG submission 97872) | Labiotermes labralis P4 segment gut microbial communities from Petit-Saut dam, French Guiana - Lab288 P4 | ecosystem: Host-associated > Arthropoda: Insects > Digestive system > Gut ... | reverse complement strand
TATGAATCTCCAAGTAAATTGTTCTACCCCCTGCTTTAATCAGTTCTGCCGGTATTTGGTCAATACCTGGCGATTTGTGACTATTTAGCTTGTCGATAGCCAGCTCAACCTCAGAGGCACTTGGCTCAGGTACTAGTGGTCTGCTGTGTGTATTTCTGCCTGCCCAACATCCTTAACCCCATGCACGTTGAAAAGCTGGGAGAAATAGTTCCTCCACCTAGCCAAAATACCGTGGGAGTCTGCAACCAAGTCGCCTTTCTCATCCTTTACAATATTACATCTAGGCTGGTACCCCTTCTTAAATTCACTGATGCCCCTATACAAGTCCCTAATGTTTTGGATCTTATTGTTAGTTTCAAGTTCCTCAATTTTAGCTCTCAGATATGCCTTCTTTTTGTTCCTGAAATGCCTGCTAACTTCACGATTACCTTGTTCAGATTATCTACATTGTTTTGGCTTGGATCCTGTATCCACTGCATTTTAGCCTGCTTCCTTGATCCAAAAAACCTAAATATTCTTCAGCAAACCAGGGTTTATTCTACTTAAATTCATCTAAACCCAGACTCTCTTTCGCTGAGGTGAGCTAACACCACACTTAATATGACACATATTTTCTCAAATAATACATGGCACTAAATAAGAGGCAAAGCACCTCATTGAAGAGAGAAAAATGGGGGGGGGGGGGCAAAAAAAAAAAATTCATTTTAATTTTACTGCAAAATAAAAAAAAAAATATATAAATATTGTGTGTTGTCCCTTCCTATGTGAATGTGACATTCATTGATTTCTGCTACAGCCTACATTTTTTGGTGCCAACCATGTAATGTATGTACATACTATACACTGCTGCCACAACCTTGCCACACATAAACCAAGCGTCACTGCCGAACTCTAAACAAACTAAACTTTAAACTAATGCCGCTTGTGTCACAAATAAGCAATGCATCCATATTTCTGTGTTCACATATGTCTCAGTGAAAGGTGTATACAACAAGTAAGAAAACATGGTATTTCAAATGCTATGAAATAATGGCAGTGCTGGCAGGTGTGTATGTAATTAAATAATAATAATAATAATAATAATAATTTTAAAAATATATATTAAAAAAAAGTAAAATGGTAAAATATGTATGATGTCAATGTGTGCTGTTATTTTAATCAAATTTCAACTTATAATCAAGAGCAATCATACACCACTGGATCATACCACTTAGTTTTGGCACAGAATAACACATGAGAGACAGGGAATGTTGGAGCATTTTGTATGGGTTTTGACAGTATACCAATGTACAATTATACTCTCAAATACATAAGCTGACTTAAGACAAAATAATCTTCAGTGTGAAGTTGAGTACTTTCTACTTCATATTTTACATGCTCTCCCTGATGATGATCCAGTCTGGCTGAAATATGTATACGGAATATACAACTTACTCATTGACACAATCTCCTTTTCTGACTTGTCCATCATCTAAATACTTAAAAACATGATGTTTCAGAGACCAGCTCTGCATCGTCAGAGCCCTACAGTGTTGAATAATGCTTACTGTTGTTTTTCAGTTACATATTTTGTGTGCTATTATTGGTCTGTATTGAAGAATGGTGCAAAATACGTAGTGATTTGAGCAGAAATTTAACGTTACTTGACGGTACATCAACTTATAAGCAGAACACTGATCATTTAACAGGGAAGGTGGGGCGGGGGGGCATTTTTTTCCCATTATCTTTAAAACTGAAAACCTTTAGTATTAATCTCTATGCCCGAATATAATATACTGCTTCATCTATGTTGCAGCCCCCTCCTCCTAAAAAGCACCTTCCCTTCCTAACCACCACTTCCCTCCCCACAATTAACTCATACCCTCATACCTTATTACAGTAAACTTCCAGTGATCATACAGAGCACACCATAACAACTACAGTGCACAGCAGTCAGCAGCCTTTACCAAACACATCAAATCACACCATAATTCACACTAAATCACATATAATTGTAGCTCAATGATATACTGAGATACAGACGTGATCTATACACCTATTCTGGAAATTAACATATATCTACACATCAGTGGTAAAATATGTAAGTACCACAGTCTGAAGTTTTACAAAAAACCGTCCCCCTTCCCTTACAAATTCTGTAATAAAGAACATTTCATCTTCACAGACTATACCTAATAAAGTTCCATTACAGAACCTACAGTCGCAATGCTCAAACCAAACCGTCTTATGATCATCCACCTAACCCACGTCTCCATACCTATTCTTAGTGCATTATTGCTTTTAAAAATCTGTATAAACTATTTATAATCTATACAATTTTATATAATCCTTCTGCAAACTTCACATATTTTCATGCACTTGTATGTACTTTTGTACAATCGCACAATGAAGTAACACCAAGATCTTGTCCCCATAATTTTATTGTATTGTATTTTTGTAGTTCTCTTATGCAAGGTTCTACAACCAGCCTGATGATAGCTACTTATGTATTGCTGAAACGTGCCACTGTTTCTACATGTATGATAAAAGCTGTGTATAGACCATAATCCTACTTCTTTTCTTTATACAAACAACCAATTCAGTGGCCGAGAACAAGAATACAGGTAAGAAGAAATTTCATGGAACTGATCTGCTGACAAACAACTGCCGGATTTCTGGATTTCTGAAAGCAGCAAAACCTCAGGAGGTACGGATGAAAACTCAAGGGTACTGAACACTGCAGAACCAGTGGCATCATCAGTCATTGTGCAACAGTGACGTCACCTGCTCTACACCAAATGGGCAAGCAGTAAAATAATGCTCTGTATAATAAAGATGATCAATGTACATTTTATAGATGGGTATGTAGAGCCTATGGGCAGGTTCTGCATGTCACTTCACAATATAAACATTTGAGGACAGTATCTGAGACAAAAGAATCATACAATGTCACGCAGAAAGATGTGACTCTAATTGAAACCTAAGGCATTATACATATATTTTACTTGTCTAAAAAATAAGCTTAAAACATACATTAACCTCATAGATGTCATCACTGGCATCCACCTTGACCCACTCGGCATCAATGGCATCTGGAGTGGCAACTTTGTCTGGAGTGGAGTAACGGAGCGTTTCAGGGTACACCAATGGCAAGTGCTGTGCTAGCAATGCCAAACCCCCCTGCTGAGTAAACACCTGCAGAGGTGTGGGTAAACCAGGATATGACAGCAAGTGGTCACTTCCACTCTTTGATGTACCATCTGAAAGATGAAAATATTTTCTGTGTAATTCCACCAAAAAAACTGACAGTACACAATATGTTATGGAGAACAAACACAAGTTTAATATTCTTCCTACATGCTTTAGCCTGGCTGTGCCATCACCACTGACCAATATGTAATATACTAAGCAGAAATTGCATAACTATTACTTTTAAAGTTTTCTTCTATGTCAACTGACCTATACATTTTATAGAAGTAGATGCCTGAGATAACTGCAAGGCATTTCCACCTTCTACACTCATAACTAACTGAAGCAGCTAACATAAGACAACCTTTCTCTTCCCCCATGTAGACTTACAGTAATTTCTACCATGTATTTTAAATGTCTCTCCATGATAATGACCCAGCATGAATATTAAACTTATGGCTGCTTTCCATAGCATGCTGTATACTGTGTTGGTCATTACCGATATATTATATATGTTAAGCTCAAAGATCGAAAACGCTCATTGAGCGGAAAAAACGACCACAACACATTGTGGCATTAGAGAAACAGCTACAATGCGAAATTTCGTGTTGTGGTTGTTTTTAAACAACCAAAACACGTTGTGACATGTGAAGATATGCCATGATGCAAAAGTCGTGTTGTGGCTGTTAAAGGAAATGATCACAATGAGTTCGGACTTCATGAAAATACCACAAACCGCTGAGGAATTGGCCTATCAGCTAATGGACATCTTTAGTATGTTTGGTGCCCCATTCATACAGCAGAGCGACAATGGCCGTGAATTTTCGAACAAAATAATACAAAACTTGGCCGATAAGTGGCCAGGAATGAAGTTTGTGCATGGAAAGCCGAGACATTCTCAAAGTCAAGGATCAGTTGAAAGATCCAACCAAGATTTTCAAGACATGTTGATTGCTTGGATGTCAAAAACCTGGTCTGAAGGACTACGGTTTATCCAAAGCAAGAAAAGCCGAGCTTTGCATTCAGGCATCAAGACTAGCCCTTATGGGGCTATGTTTGGAACGGTGAAGAGGATCGGACTTGGGGATTCTCTGCTCACTGAAGACATGTACACTTCCATAGAAGCTGAAGAAGAACTGTAACAGCTCTTTAATGGAGGAATGAATAATGGTCGAGACAAGGAAGAGGCCAACCAACAGGATAAAAAAGATGAAGTTGAAAATCAAACCAATGACACTTCAGAAGAAAGAGTAGAGAAGAAAGACAACAAAAAAGTTTACTGTGTGATGTGTGAGAAGGAGTCAACAGGCACTCACAAGTGTTCAGTGTGTGACCAGTATGTTCATGCTATTTGTGGAAGTTACAGTGAAGACAGTGAGGGTTTCGGACTGAAAGTCACTTGCAACTTCTGTGTAAGGAAGAATCGAATCAACAATGAGTGAGAAGGTGCAAAGTCTGGTCAGGAACAACAAGCTCAAAAAATGGTTTCTCTCAACTCAAGACTTCCAGCAGCTGATATTGGGACAAACGGTGTGGTCAGGGTGCCTGACCTTGATCGAGGATGTCTAGCCCCCAGAAAAGTCCTAGCAGTTGTCATTGATGTCAACTCTTCGGGGCTTTATCTGTTGGGCACGAAGGAAGGCCTACTTGAGCAGCTGTACGCTCACAGTGAATTCACAACTGCTGACAACAACTTCATCGAGGCACATGATGTGCCCTCAAGTTCACTATCTCTTCAGTCAGCCTCAATGATAACATCTGGAAGTAACCAGGAATTTGTAAACTGCCATTGTAAGAGGAAATGCATCGATGTAAAGTGCAAATGTCCTTCGAAAAATATGAAGTGTAATTCTAAGTGTCATTCTAACAGTTCCTGCAAAAATAAATGAGCTTCGCCTTTATTCTTCATTAGGCCTACGTTACTTGTATTTTTTATCAGTAAATTACTGAACTTATAAACAGTTCATTTAAAAGACATTTCGTGTTGTGGCTGTTTCTCTCAGCCACAACGTGTTGTGGTTGTTTAAAAACAGCCACAACAAGCAATTTCGCGTTGTAGCTGTTTCTCTAATGCCACAACGCGTTGTGGTCATTTTTTCCACTCAATGAGTGTTTTCGATCTTTGGGCGTAACATACATACAGGCACACGGTGAATGACGCAAGAACCCAACATTTTCTGTAGACAAGGTGGTGAACAGAACCAGACAAGCATGCATGACTTGACATGTTTCTCTACAGCACACACTGTGTTACGTGAACATTCATCAACTGGGCAGTGCAGTCTGTGTACTGTGTACATTCACATACCTTTGGTGTCTTTACTGGACGAAGTTTTGGAATGCTGCGTAAGTGTGAGGGCAATACAAGGGGTGCTCAAGGACATGCCCTGTTCTTGTGCCAAAGTAAGAAGTTGTGCCAATGTCATCTGGCCCGGTAATGACACACCGGGACACAAAGGGTGCTGCAGTGTCTGGTGGGGCACTGCCACTCCTGACACAAATGATGCTGTGGGTGAAATCGAGTCTGCAAGCAAGAGAAACACAAGGCTAAACATGAAAATATACATATTTGTGGCTTGCAATGAAAGCTGTATTACTTGATCTGTTTATTCATTTACAATGTATTAAATGATGCTGTCAATAGCTTAGATTACACAGCATCATATATACAACAAATACATACCAATGAACTGGCAAGCATGTGGTTGCAAAGTCACATGGTCTGATATGAGAAACAGTACTGACAGTTGACTGCACAATGTAACACATTCACAATGCGACAGAAATTCATCAGACAACACCTCAGCCTACTTCTTCTGCAAAAGAGGCAGTCATATTTTAGAGTATGTGATGAAATATACAAATTTCCAGCAGGTTCTTCTACGTAACACACTGTTCTCAGCTTAGAGCAAAACTCTGACTTTGCACTCTCAGACTCAAGTGTTATTCCTGCTGTTATGCCCTTTTCATTCAGTCCTTGTCAAATGCCCATAAGAACTATGTTAAATCGTAACCAACATTAGGTTTTCTCAAATTCATGTGTTTCCACATTTTCCCCCAGTTTTTAGGTCCTATGATGAAAATTTAGATAGCAAGTCAAATGAAAACCTTATAAATGAGGACAAATAAAGGGTGAGGTGGAGTTTAACTACGTATGTACAAAGTCACTGGCACATGTCACAAGCATGTACTGTGTGCGGTAGATCTCAAATTGTGTCAAAAAATAACAAAGCTCTATCAACCTACCTGCACTAAAGTGGCCGGTAAATATTTTTTCAAGGTTTTCATTTGACACAGCAACATAAACACTCTGCTTCAGAAAATTCAATGAAACAACAGCAATGTGCCACTCAAGTTCAACTATTATTTGTACAACCACCGTATCTTACCTTCAAGATTCTGAACCTCTACCTTGCAAATGAGAGACACAATTTCACTTCATGTGAATCCGTATAAACATGGCAATTCAATTGTTACATCATTTTTATTCTAAACTGAAATATGTAGTATAACAAAACAAATAGGAAAATATTAACAATAAGTAATACAATCAGCACTGCAGCTGTCACACCTGTCTGCCCACCTGAACGGCACTTCTTAGCAAAAGATGATCTGGTGTCAGCAGCTGCAGCATTCTTCGCATCCTTCACTCGTTTATCCTTAGCTGTTACACCTGCTGCCATAGACAACTGATCAACCAGCCCCAGACCTATTTCCCACAACTCCTTACGTGATTCCTTGGTGCCACTAGGACCTGCCAAGTTCTCACTGACCTTCGTGTCTCCCAACAGAGGAAGCAAGTTTCCTGATGCTGTGAAGAACAGCCACAAATCAATACAATATAAAACCAAAAGTGCACACAACCAGTCATGTGTTCCTCAGTTGGCACATATACATAAAAAATATGGAGGTCTGAGAATACTGTAACACAATTTTATAAAGAGGGCCTCACTGAAGATCTCAGTCCCCTGGGATATGACAATGGGTCACTGGGTGAGTAGCTCAAAATGCCAGACACAACATGCCCACTGACACAGCGTCATGTCCACAACTGGCACCTTCAGCAACAGTGCTGTGAGAGTGTCAAATTTCACATATGACTTAATTGTATGTGTATGACACTAAAGCATTCAAGGCAAATAAATATAGTTGTTTTAAACATAATCACCTTGCTTACAATGGAACTAATTTCACAACTGCAGTATAAGTCCTGGCTCAGCCCCAAAAGCTAGCACACTTCATAATGAACACAAATGCTTGTGTTAAGTGCTTTCAGAGGAAGGTACAGCTTCAGAGGTCCAGACAAATGGAAGGTAGGGAGGGACAGATGTGAGCAGGAGGTTGGCCACATGGAGTAGTACTGACCAGATTATGTGATAGTTATGGCACCAGGATGAAGAGGCAACCTAGAATGAGGTGAAGCACTGCACATGCCTAGTTTTCTGTTCATTTAGCAGCTACAAATGTACCCCCAACAGTGTAATATTTCTGAAAGTGATATAATGTTGCCTGGTCATTCTGAGATGAGCCCAGCAGTGACCACTCTGTACCTACTGTAGCTATGCACAATGGTAGGGAACTCAGCTAGCATATTATCTGGTACAGCAGCATATGTCTGCAGTGATTCAAATGGTGCCCAATTTAAAACTACTAGCTGTGCAGATTGGAACATTTAATACTGTTCTGATCACTGATGTTGTAGCCTGAATGGCAAGATGAATGTATTTGAAACTTTCATGGAACCAAATTAAATAAAATTTTCTCAGGTTGACAACTGCATCAGGTGGTTCATACACACTCCTGTTTCTAAGACTGATTCTGTTTCCCACATCAGGATTTTGATACGACTTGAAACACATTCTGCTCTGTTTAGATGCACACCTCAAAAGACTGGCATCAAAATAAATTACGAGCCACAGACCCCAGTGAATTATGAACTACTACAAGACAAACTTTATGTGGGTATATACATGGGACAGACTGTGTGTTGAGCACAAGCAGAACCCCAGTGACAAAGAAGCAAGTTGGTCTTTGAAACAGTGGTGTGCATGACCGACCATCTGACAGAGCTGCCAGTCTGAAAAGATTTTAACACCTTGACAATGGAATTAATTTAGGGCGCAAACTGTACGACAAAGGCATTTATATTCAATAATTTAATTTTTTAGATGCATGCATACACAAACACACACACACACACTCGTGCACACAGAGCTAAAACCCAAGGAAAAACACCAACAGGGCCATATAAGAGTGGCCAAAATTGGCTGACACATATGCCACATCATATGGAAATTAAACAATTCACCCTGTGAGGCAGCACATGTGTTGTTTGATGCAAAAGGCTTAATGCACAGTAAAGCATCACTTACTGTCAGTAGATGATACTGTGGACTGAATAAGAAAATCAACTAAAAGATGCAAATTTTAAGACTCTTCATACATGATTACATGGGCCGGGATGGTGCTACGGGCTGGACGATTCTAGGATTGAATCCTGGTGGGGGTGAGATTTTCTCCACCTGTCCAGACTGGCCCTGGGACCCACCCAGCCTCCTAGAAAATGTGTACCAGGTCTTTCCCGGGGGTAGAGCGGTCAGGGTGCGGCATTGACCACCCACCCCCATCTAGCACTGAGGTCAAGAGTAGAGCTATATCTCTACTCCCCCTCTGGGCCTTTGTGACCTGTTCTAGGGTGAACTTTTTAATACATGATTCATAACAAGATGTGAATGTCTGCAGAGTGTAACATGTCTGGTGAGTTTGTGTATAAAGACGTGAATGTCTGCAGGGCATAACATGTCTGGTGTGTTTGTGTATAAAGATGTGAATGTCTGCAGAGTGGAAAATTTCTGACATATACACCCTGTTATTGGTCCTAGACCTTAAGAGCTCATACCTCATACAGAACACATCCTGTGCCAACTATACAAACTGTTTCTTCAGCCTCCGCATGTACCTCACAGAGAACACAGCCTGTCCTATCTATGCACACTGTTTCTTCAGCCTCCGCACGTACCTCACAGAAAACACAGTCTGTCCCAACTATACAAACTGTTTTTCAGCCTCCGCACATACCTTACAGAGAACACAGCCTGTCCCACCTATGAAGATCAGCACTGGCAAGAGGTCATAAATTTATGTCAAGTCCTCCTGTAAAGTTTCTGTTATTTGTGTCTGCCAAAAGTCATATGTAGTAATGACTTTTACTACAAAATCTCAAATATGAAAGTTCACAAAAATCCATCTGGTGGAAGTTGCTCTGTTTCATGCAGATGGACATAAATGTTGAAGTTAAGTCACCATTGGTGACGTTCTGCAATTGCACCTACACAATATAACAATGTTTTACATAATAACAGACACAACACTGAAATCTTTATATGAAGAATGACTGTTGTTTGGAACCTGATAAATTGTGAAGCAGGCCATGGAGAATGTGGTTTAACTAACCTGATACATGTTTTAGTATATCAGCACAGGTTGTTTGTGTGCTCAGGTACAGCAGTTGATGCTGGTGACCAATACCATAACGAGGCTGGTACGGAGCATTACTTGTTACAGCCAGGCTACTCCGCTGGAGAGGGAAATTGGACTTCACAAACACAAAAAGTTTCTCATTCTCGAGAAGCAGCTGCAACACCAGGCGACGTGTAAAGCCAGAAATGCCATGCAGAAATGTAACATCTGAAATTACAGGGAGACATAATGTGTACGAACGGCCCAGAAGAGTCATGATACACCAAAACCAGTTTCTCAATGCAAACTTACATGGATACACAGGACAACATCAACATATGCACTGCAATGAATATTGCAATGCATATATTGATTGTGCAATTCCAAACATTACACAGCATTAGATATGGTATGAGTGGACAGTTGGTGAATGATGAATTGTATTGGACAAGTGAGAGGCAGACATTGCCAGAAGAATAACAACAATTTGGAATTGACTTCAATAATCTGGATGCAACAGCACTGCCTTTCTTTTATTGAAATTCTATAAGAATGAGTTTAATCGGAAATTTAACAGCGCAGTATTTTGAGGACTCAAGTCTCCGGGGATGTAAGGCTATGTCACTAGGTGAGTGATTCTTGGCATTTTTCAAGATCACAGTGCTCCATCTTCAGGGTCAAGCAGTCCAAGAAGAAAATCTGCATAACCTGTGATGACTAAGGCATAAGATTCCTTCAAAATGTCAGGACCATTCACCCAGCACCATGACATCACATCCCAGAGGACTAGAACAACCAGCAGTGCCACTGTCAGAAATTCAAACCTCAAAACACATCCTTACTTTGATGTACTGTTTTCTGCTGACTGATAACATCACAGAGAACCCTTGAGAGCAGCTTCTGATTTGATGGATGGCACCAACAGCAGCGAGACAGGAACTTGACTGTAGCAGATTCCAGACCAGAAAATGACTCACTTGACAGTTCACACCTATCATCAACAAAGACATGTACATATTTATTAACACATCTGTAACTGGGTCAGTTGCAAAACATGGGCAGGACTGGACTGGCTAACATTACTAGCAACATCGTGTCACATTTGTGAGTATCAGCTTATTTAACTGCAACTTTCTCCATCTGATGGCTCAAGGAAATAGTGCAATGTGCAGAGTATAAAAAAAAAGAGCTGCCCATCTCTGTATCAGTCTTTGAATACGTAACTGAAGGTTCTCAGAGCACTGAATTCAAATCACGGTCTACTGATTTTCAGGTGAGACATCCATGCTGTGTTCAAGTTAATAGAAGATACACATAAATATATAAATTCACAGTTTAACACAACTTTTTTATTAAGTAATTACAATTAAAAGATAATTAAATCAATTATAACAGCAACATGTTTAAGCTCCTCTTACAGAGCCATCTTAAGGCTCAGCCCTAAAAAGTTTCATATACAATTAACAATGCTTTATAGAGTAAGAGAT
>Ga0123354_10017862_pt1 | contig 11114 bp, 6 predicted proteins | sample TergutLab28metaG_2_FD_97872 | JGI IMG/M metagenome (GOLD analysis project Ga0123354, IMG submission 97872) | Labiotermes labralis P4 segment gut microbial communities from Petit-Saut dam, French Guiana - Lab288 P4 | ecosystem: Host-associated > Arthropoda: Insects > Digestive system > Gut ... | reverse complement strand
TCATTTCGCAGGGGAGAGGGGGAAAACGGAAGCCGGGGAGAGAATAATTAAAAAAGGGTCTGAAAAAAAAAAGAGGGGGGGGGGGGGATTTTTTTTTGTTAGGGGGAGGAAAAAATGGGGGGGGGGGGGGCTGTTATGAACACCGTAACGAACCTTTCGGTTGCATGCAATTTGGAATTTCTTCACTACTTGAACCTAGCTTCTCAAGAAGGGGTCTGCTCCAAGGAGTTATTATCGGTTCTTTAGCACTAGGTGCAACAGGAAATATTCAAAACGATACCTGCCTCGATACGTGCAGGCTTGCGCACATCAACCCGTTACGTGCTGCCATCTGTCCAGGACCGTGTAAACTGAAAACAAAAGGTAAGCGTTCAGCGTTGCGCTCTTATTCGAAGAGGTGCCAGTAGGTGGCATGGATTGAAATCAATACATTTGGAATTGGGAGTGTTGGATGAATAGTTTTCTGCGGGAAGTTATCAGATTAATTGAGTATTTATTCGTCTCGTGGTGCAACGTAAGACGTGATGTGTGTGAAGGATGAATTGTAATTAGTTTTAATTTTTCGAAACGTTACGGATTAAACGTGGTTCAGTCATTTGGCGTTCGACATTTGCCGCGTTACATTTGTTGAGTATGTATGCGAGCTTGTTGAAGTAAACGTATTTTGTAATACTTTTCAAAACGTAAATAGAAAGGTTGCAGCACCGAACACAGTGACAATGGCTTGAGACACCGATATTTGTTGTGTGAAGTGGATATGTCTGTGACAAGATGATGTCAGAAACAAGTCTGTTGCAGAAGTACGTAGGCTTTGCCATGTGAAATCCAGCTGGTACCGCTCTCACGTTGGGTTTGAACAAATCGGTATTCATCAGGCTTCTAGGGCTTCATCTTGCTGTGGTTGGTGAATGATCAATTGGCTATGCACTTACATTTTGAGCGCAATACCAATGCCAAATGTGATTGTGCCATCCTTTCCTTGACATGGATGGGGAAGGTGCCTGATGAGCTGCCAGAAGTAAGTGTGACGTTGGTGGCATGATTATACTCTGTGCTAATCGTAATGTGTTGTGATGCACAACTACCTCTTGGGTGGAAGAGATGCTGTTCCCATCAGTTTGGGTGCATGGAGTTTTGAGCTACTAGTGGAAACGACGCAACTTACAGGCTGAAGACAGGGAAAAGAATAGTTACCAGTTTATAACAGATGCTGGAAATGCTGTCTGTTGTTATGCATACATTCATGGCATCTTCTTAAAAGGTTTATGCTTATGCGATTAAGGCTGGTCGCTTTTACATGATGTCTGAGGGATGTCGGAGGAGAATGTTGAAGCCCATCACCAGTTTCATCCTTTTCTTCCATAATGAGTTTTCATAACTTTATTCCTCCCTCCAGAGTGAGAACCCTATGTTCCTGAAATGTACAGCTAAGTCTTCTCCATACTTTGCTTGAAGAGACATGTATCATGTAGCATAACATAGTGAATTAATCATTCGGGTAAAGTAGAGCATTATGAGCTTGTGAATATGAGTGGGCCGATACAGAAGCATAAACTTAACTGTGTTGTTGCTGTTGAAAAGTTTGTTGGAGCAAAATTCAAGAGTATTTGGATAAAATTTACTGATAACAGCAACAAAAGGCATTTCCTTGTCCCTGCTGTCATCTGGGTTTATTTTATTTGTACTATTTTTAGTCTGTGTTATCATTTCCACCAGTATTTAAATCTCTGTGATGTGTCGCAATGGGAGAGCATCTGACACTTCTGTCCTAGAGGTTTTATGTGGGGTGCTCCAATATTCTCATTGTAGTTTCCAGTACTTAAAAGGGCTTAAGACTAAATACTGACTGCAACTTGGAAACTAGAAATGGTCATTGAAAAACACTACTGGGCACAGTTTAGTAATGTTTACATGAATAGAAAATTAGTATTACAACCATGGGTTTTGGCTGGTTACTATTACGTATGGATGTAAATTAAGTGAATTTCATCAGCAAGTTCTTATAATAATACTTAAAGTTTTTTTTTTTTACCTAGATATTTTCTGCCCCTGAAAAAGTGATAATCTGAGGGTCATTGCATTAATTGATAGTTGAACAATCTGAAGTTTCTATTAGTGTTGGTTTAATATTGAAAGTAGTAGTAGTAGTATGATGTAGTTAGTGATATGAGAGAAAATGCAGACAGGCATATGTATTATGTTTTTCTTATCTTGAAATATTGGCTTATTTTGGAATCTAAATGTGGTAGCAGATCATTGACGTTCCTGTTCTTTAACTGTTTTGTAGATATTGAGTAAACTGTGATTGTAATGTTAGCTTCAATGCAGATGAGGTTCCGCTGCTGTTGCTAACAGACATGTAACTCAATAACTTCATCTGATATACTCCAATACTGACCTTTTGATGTCATGTTGCTAACCCTTTTGTAGTGAGAAGTCCTTGCTTTTTTGTATTGGTTTTATTTATTTGCTGTACTAAACTTACCCTCCAGAAGGGAGTTGGTAGCCTTTGTTTACTCCAAAGTAATTTTTGCCTTATTGTAATTTTATTTTTAAATAAATAAATGATTTGTTTTTATAGATAACCATTTTTATTTATAAACCCTGTAGCCTTTATTCCTTAATTTCCTGTTGGCTTTATTTTTTACTTTGCATGGTAGATGTATTTTATAATTTAATTTTGTGTGCTTGTTTGAAGGTAATGTGTGTGTGTTTTTTTTAACAGATCCTCAGCTTAACCCCATGTGTCTTATTAGTGTGAGAGACTAGTATGCCGCATACTAGCAGTTGCACAAATTAAGAAATTTTTGACTGATGCTTTGGATGCTTTGTCAGTACATGCATTGATAGTGGTTTTTTTTTCTCACAAGCAAGAAGTTGTCGCCATAATATTTAAAAATCAGTTTCAGCTCTCAGTAAATACTGTGTCTTACTCACAAAGAGTTGTTAATGCTGATTTTCATTTATCTGGTTGGTTAAATTGTGACTCCCCCTTCTGTAGACCTCCCATGTGCCCAAGATTTGCAAAGATTGGCTATTAATTGACACGTATTGAGCTTATGATGTAATTGTCAAGAAATTTTGTTTTATCATAAATTATTTTAGACACAAGTCTAAAACCTGAGTGTTCATTAATTAACTCCACTTAGCACTGGATGCTGGATTTCACCTGAAATAACACGCATTTGTCTAGTGTGTGCAATGTGCAGTGTCATTGTACGGCCAAGTCATTCTAGAATTAATATATAGGTTGTCTTTTTAATGTTGCCCGTGAGCATGGCAGTTTTTACGTAATACTTCTTTATTCGTATTCACTCAATCCACAAAAGGAACCACGTGGGACCATGGGATATAGAATTTGTCCATAGTAATATATAACACAAATGTGTTGAGATTACAACATAGTCACATAATACAGACAAAATTTAAACCTGCATCCGCCAGGACTCACAGTGGCAGATGCATTCTGTAGTACAGAACAGGTATCGCCAACCGAATGCAGGCGGTCGCTTTCGTGCCCACGGAAGGGTGTTTGGTGATTGCGAGAATTTTGAATTATTCACAAATTCGTAACTGCTTGTTGGTAATCACAATCCACTTGGTGATTTTCACTCTACGAACCGAATTTCTGTCTCGTGTCGACGGATTCTAGATGTCTAGAATTTACAAATAATGTGCGTATCATTTGTCTCAATGAAGTCGTCAAGTCGCACCCCCCCCCCCTTCATCCCTTCCGCCTTTCGACATATTCATACCGTGCTAGCAGTAAATTATATGCTTCTAGTAGCTGACCACCATGCAAAAAGAGGTGGCGACACCCGGTCTAGCACCTCTTCCTCAGTTGTAATCAGGCATATGGAGAGGAGTGGAGAAATGTGACGCTTTGAATATAATCTTACCTCAAAGCAACATTTTTACTTACAGTGTTGCCTGATTTCGTCGGGAACGCGTTCAGAGATCAGTTGAAGCAAATAATTTCATAAGAAACATGAGACCATTTGATACCCTTCTCTAGTTACCCAAGTTGTGTTGACGTGCGTTATGCATTCGGTATATTCAAGGTACATGGTGGGGACGCTGCAGTACACGACCGGCGACGCTGTCCAGGTCGCAGAGTGCCGCATCGAAAGATGGTGTAAGAATTGGCGCAGAATTTTGAGGGAAGCTCGTTGCTTCCCACGAATGAATACAGATTCTGGGCAAAACCCGTTGCTATGCGGTGAATCCCACGTACATATGCGTGCAGAATCTTCGTTGCGACTGAAATTGTGCGATTATTTTGTCCGTGTCACCTCCGAAGAGTACAAAAACTGTACCGGTATATCACGCCTGCCATATACAATTTTTTGAATGGCTGCAACATTACCCGATAATCTGTTCACGTGTGCGGCTGAATTTATACATGGTGGCACTAAAACACGAGCAGTTCTGCCTCTGTCGCAGCAACGTCCAGTCCAAATAGTACAATTTTCGACACAGGTTTTAGCAAGCGTATAGACCTATTGTAGGGGCCAGGGTAGCGTAGTCCGTACAGCGACCTGCTACGTCCTCGACGGACCGGGATTGGAACCTCAGTGGGGCCAAGGGGTTTTCGCCAGATCCCGTCCAAACAGACGCTGTGGCCCACTCGGCCCTCTCAAATGGGTACCGCGAATTTTTCCGGGGTTAAAGCGACCGGAGAGTGGCTTTGAGCACCCATCCCCATCTTCTTCCCCTCTGTTCCTCATGGCACGTTACGGGGAGAACTTTGCTTCTATAGGCCTATTGTAGAACGTAGTACTTAAACAATATTTTACGAAGGGACGTTTAACAGCTGTATAATAAGTCACAGGGATGTTCTGGTATATGAAAATCATTTAAAATTTTTAGATGACTGTGTAGTCTGGGTCAATGACTGATAGTACTTCCAGAAATCAAAATTCTGACGAGTACAGTCTGTAGACGTTGTGGCCTAAGGTGAAGTAACAGGAAGCAGAAGACAGGATGATGTTTAGCTTCGTGCTTTGTATTCCTCGCCGAATATTAGTGTGATTAAATGAAGGAGGATGAGATGGGCGGGGTATATGGCACGTACAGGAGAGAAAAAAAATTAAGCGCGTTATTAACGATGGTTTCAGTCGCTAAGATTATACAGCGTCGGTTGTGGATGAATGAGCATGCAGCGTTTGTGGAATGATACGGCCTGGGGAAAACCGAAATACTCGGAGAAAACCCTGTACCAGCGCCAATTCGTCACTAACCCCATATGGAATGGCCTGGGATTGAACCTTGGCCTCTGCTATGAGAGGCCAATGTCTTACTGCCTGAGTCATGGCACGGTTTTTAAAAGAGGAATGCATGCATGATTTGGTGGGGAAAACTGAAAGAAATAGACCACTTGGAAAACCTAGAAGTAGAAGGATATTAAAATAGATCTTAAAGACATGGGATGGGAGGACGTGGAAGAGACTGATGTGGCTCAGGGTAGGAACAAGTGGCGCACTTTTGTGAAATCGGCAGTGAACCTTCGGTTTCCATAAAATGAGGGCAATTTCTTGAATAGCTAAGGAACTACTAGCTTTTCAAGAAAGACTCTGTTCCAAGGAATTCGATGTTTTCTCCTCGTGTAGATGGATACGTTTATGTTATGCGATTTTAAACCCTGATGATGGCGTACTATAAGACACCTTCGAAACGCGCATTGTTTGGGATGTTAAAAGGTTGTTTATTCAGATATGTGTGGTGGAGATTAGGCCGCGAGGGAGACCAGTGCGGAAACCTTATGGAATAGTCCACTGTGAAGGCCGATAAGAAAAAAGGGCTATGGCAGTAAAATGAGCTAACGGAAATAGGTTATGTGTTTTGACCATGAGTGTATTGGCATAGGTTGTTATACTGACTGGCTTTGGTAATAGGTGTTAAAGCTTTGGATTATGCTACGGTGTTAATTACTGTACAGCAGTCATAATGAAGCCTGTCGGATTGTTGAAATGTGTTACAAATGTCAGAGGGTACAGGTTCTGTACAAATTGAAGGCGGATAAACTTGTAGGTCTTCTTTAACCTTGTATCGTTACATCAGTTCCTGATGCGCGAACGCTTCTTACCCATCGTACGAGGAGACAGAGCATGAGGTAGATCGATGACTCTTAAGGGTTACGAGTTGAAAAGAGATCCCTGAGGGATGTGGAACTGACAGACAGAAAAGTGGAGGGGCGCTTGGATTACTGGAGACGGAGAGGATGGATGTTATTGCAATCCCTTGAAAGCAGAAATGATATATGGTTTCGTTTCTTTATTATAACCTACCTGTAAGATTTCAGTAACAACTGCAGAAGTATCTTCGAGTGTGATTGGATGACGATCACAAATGGTGATATGAGATCTCGTAATATAAGATTATTTCCTGGTGTTTGCCTAGATGAATCATAGAAGAAGAAGAATCGAATAATGGACGAATTTCCTGCTGAGGTTAGAACTGAGATGGAAATCATTCCACACCTGGCCGAACGGAATGGGTGTAAGTTTTAGGCCTAGGTCGTGTGGGTATCGTTTTCTTGAGAGGCGACTTTAGTTTTTTATATATATCCGCAGCCGTGCTAAATTTTGGAATGAGATATTTCAGTCGAGGGAATACTTAAATTATTTGTGCCCCTTTTCCTTAATAGGAACGTACGAACACACGTGTAGTAATACTGTAATTAATTTTGACAGTTTGCGTCAAGGGGGTAGTGCACATTGCACACTTTCCGCTTTGCGTGTTACCGTTTACGTGGTTGATTTTCAGGGAAGCAGCTTGCTAATAAAGGAGAGCCTTTGTGTATGCTGCAACATAACGAGAAATTACGGCCGGAAATGGCCGTCCACTTTCTGGAAAATATTTGTATATTGAATGGCTAACAGAAATTATGCATGAGTTAATAATTAAAATAATATTGTTATATTTCTATGCACGATATCGTCTAGTCATGGGGTCACTTCGTACTGATGATGGTCTCATTTAAGATGTTGGCCCTGAGGCCAGCTATTTTGATATTTGCGCTGCTTTCCTCAGTTCCTCCAGTCAGATCACTGGATAAAGATTTCATCAAGCAACTACCAACTCCTGCTGTTTTTATTAAATTCACGAAGCCAATATATTGATGCTACCCAATCTAATAAGTCAAAAAAAAAAGCTTATTGGGGTAAACCAAGAATCAATAACACTCCATACTTCTTCTTTAATTTTTTTTATTGTTGTGGCTTATTTAACTGCTTTTTTTCAGTAGTTTAGATTACGTAATATCGATCGGAGTTATTGTTGTTTGTCTTCAGGTCGTAATAAAATCCTTCACCATTCCATCAAGGTGAGAATAAAATTTACTCTCTTCATAAAGAGGGCATTACAAGCGACCGGACTGGCTCTGGGACCCATCTAGATTTGAATGGGTATTGTGGGTGAAGCGGCCGGGACGTGAATCAGACCACTTACGTCTAGCGCGGAGGTTAAAATTGCATGGTGCTATATCTCCACTCCCAACACATGTCTCCATGGTGTTCCAGGGACAACATACCCTTTTACTCTAATATCATGCAATGTGGAGAATCATATGTTACCGGCATACGTTGGGCTGGTAAGGGAAAAGCATATAGCTTCTCTGTTGAAACTGTCGGAAATTCGGGGGCATTAAACAAACCGTTAATCACGCCGTGTCATTGGGGTCCGTACACGATCTTGGCCTCTCTGACAATCGCTGTCCACTCCCCTTTGACGGAAACCTTCAGCCTCCATCTTGTGACCCCAGTATACCTAAGGTAATTTCTTCACACCCCGTCGAGTCACTTTTTCCTAGGTGTTCTCTGCCCTCTGCCACCTGGATTTCCCAGCATCTTTACCATGCTTCTGTCTACCATTCGTATTAGGTGTCCAAGCCATCCCGGCCATCAGGGTTGGCTCTCGGCACCAGCACATACCTGGGACGGCACATTTCGAAGGGCGGAATTTTAGTCACAGTAACTGTACGTTTTTCCACATAGTATACGGTTCAACCATAAATATTCGTAGTTGTTTTTGTTAAAGTTACGCGAGTGTACCAGATGGAATTTCTTTTATTTCACTAACTGCAAATTTCCTTCGTTTTATTTTTGTAAATTTGGAGCTGTCTAAAAAGAACTGATGCAAAATGCAGGCAAGTATGGGTAAAAACCGTAACAAAATGTGAAAGGGGAATTTATTTGCCTGGGGTGGCAGAAAACACAGAGCCTCTACTGCTGGCCTTTACTTTTAATTCCTGCACAAGGTCTGGTTGTTTAGGTAAATGACTGAACTCGACTTAAAAGCCTGCTGCGAGTTGAATTTGTTCATGTCTTGTGCAAGGACGTTGTCGGTAGCACAGGCTGTAACTATAGCGTGGAACGGTAGGATGAATTATAATTGAGAAGGATGTAGGAGGGAGTAGAGGTCTCGTAATTTGAGACATCATTGTATCCGTGGGGGACCGCGGTAGCACAGTGGTTAAGGTGCTGTGCTACACATCGGAAGGTCGCTGGTTTGATCCCAGCTGGTGTCAGTGGATTTTTCATTGACATAAAATCCATCCGATCGCATTATGGCCCTGGAGTTGACTCAGCCTCGAACGGAAATTAGTACCAGGATTATTTCCTGGGGGTAAAGGCGGCCGGTGCGTAAGGCTGACAACCTACCATCATCCTGTGCCGTTGTCACGAAATATGGGAACCTTAACTTCCTGGAACCCTCTGGGCCTGTCCAGGCCTTTAATGGGACTGCTTTACCTTTGCCGTTGTACCCATATTTGCTAAGAGTGACTGAGGAAAACCATCGGGACAGTCTTATGTCCTGCCCGAGTTTCGTCCCTGATACCTCATTCTGAACCTAGATTACCATTTGGCTTAGTACACTATCTTCCTCGTATTCATTTTCTTCCTCATTGTTATTAAATCCCGGGACGAGGCAGCGGGGAAGTGGAGAAAACTACAGAATGAGGAACGTAATTATATGTACTCCTCACCAATTATTATTTGGGCTATCAAACCGAGAAGAATGAAAGGCGGTGCATGTAGCACGTATGGGGGAGAGGAGAGGTGCATACAGGATTTTGGTGGGGACACCTGAGGGAAAGAGGCCACTTCGAATGCCCAAGCGTAGATGGATCTTCAGGAAGTGGGGTGGTGGGCATGGACTGGATCGACAAGGCGCAGGACAGGGACAGGTGGCGGCCACTTGTAAGTGCAGCAATGAACCTCCGGTTTCCATAAAATGCGAGGAATTTCTTGAGAACCGGTTAGCTTCTGAAGAAGGACTCTTCTCCATGGCGTAAGTAAAGTTATTAAATCCCGCTCGTTGAAGCATTGCACAGTCGTTTCTCATAAAATCTATTCCCCAGCAGTACTTTACTATCAACTTGTGTGTTACAACTGATACTGATTTGTTACACTCAGACTGTCTTTTCAGCTTCAGCGATTGTCTTAGTGGTGACATCGCGATTTTGAAATTCGTATGGTTCCGTAGGTGGGCCAGGATAGCGTGGTCGGTATAGCGACTACGCTACGGTCTGGACGATCGGGGGACCGAATCCCCGTTGGCCCCGAAATTTTCCGCACACGTCCAGGATGGCCCTGGGGGCCCAACCCCCCCCCCCGTACAATGGGTACCGGGTCGCTTTACCGGTGATAAAGGTGCCGGGGCATGGCCTTGACCACCCATCTGTATGTAGCGCCGAGGTTAGCGAAAGAATGGAGATGTACTTCTCTTCCCTCTCTGTGCCTTCATGGTAAACGTTACCTTTTTTACTTGTATGATTTTCTGGTCTCAAGTTTGAACTTCATATTTTAGATTTGATTGAAGGGATTTCACCGTTACGTTGTTCCTCACTTTTGTCACTTAGTGACTTTTTGCTTTGTCAACACGCAACATGGCTTTCCGATTTTGTTTTGTGTGTTTTTTTACTACAAAATTGCACTACCAATGTGCAGATGTATAGTGATTTAGTTGGAAACCTGGTATATAACTCTTTCAATGAATAGAGACTTCAGCTACAGTAATGGGTTAATTTCCACTAGGAAATTCCCATCTGTTGCCCATATTTGTGGAGAAAGGATAGAGTTTGAGTGGGCAACAAGTAGTATTGTTAATGAATGCGGATTTCAGCCCATACTCATTACATCAGAAATACACAACGCTTCATGTCTCCCAACATAGGGAGGTTGAATTTATACATAAAGCGTAGCACTCAGAGTGATAACTGTGGGCAAGATTTCCGATGCACAGGTGGCCAAGTGTCGGAGTAACGACCATTTAATGCGTCTTATTCAAGAGACAGCAGCTGACCTGCACGGCGTGGGTAGGGTCTCCTAACACTTGCGACGACGGTCGGGGGAGAATATATTGATCCTTTCAAAAACATAAGCCTCTATCACTGCATGACCCAGTTTTTTTCTTTTCGTTTATAACAAGGCTCATATCAAATTTATGCACAATTATAATCACGTACAACACTACAGAAAACAACTGTTATTATCACAAGCACCTAAAACACGACTGTACATCAACCCTATGTATTTTTAACTAGAATACATCGGTTACTACCCACAAACAACAGACCGTCGGCCTTCCCGAGCGCAGTCCAATTCCAAGGTCAACTGAAAAACCATAGTATCTGTATCATGCCATAGAAAAGTACCGGTACCATAAAAAGTGAGGCCAGCTGTAACAACTAGCCGACTTACGGTGGCCAACTTTACAGGTGTTTTATTGTATATGTAACCCACTACTAAAGGATATAGGGTATAAGTTATGGCTACAAATTAGTAACACGTTATGTAACCTACGCATGGTAGGCACAGGAGGAAAACCTGGGGGGGGGGGCATTTTTAGCAGATTACCAACTTTAGAAAGGGTGAAACAGTTGGCCGAATGTCATGACACTTTTTATGCACATTATGATATATGACGTAAAAAAATCCTACTTTCTTTAACCTCTTGCATTAAATAATAGAAAAACATGACAGATGTGCGATATTATGAGGTAGTAGCCACACGAACTGTATTGTCCTAAAGGGTTGTGTTTAACAGACCTGTGGCGGGGGGGGGAAGCAGAATTATTAGGCGCGTTGGCAAAATAGCGAAAAGCAACTGTT
>Ga0123354_10017859_pt1 | contig 11116 bp, 10 predicted proteins | sample TergutLab28metaG_2_FD_97872 | JGI IMG/M metagenome (GOLD analysis project Ga0123354, IMG submission 97872) | Labiotermes labralis P4 segment gut microbial communities from Petit-Saut dam, French Guiana - Lab288 P4 | ecosystem: Host-associated > Arthropoda: Insects > Digestive system > Gut ... | reverse complement strand
TTAGCCGGACAATGCGCTAAACTAAAATGCTGCCTTAATTACGAAGCGGACGCTTACATGGAAGCGCAGCGTAACTTTCCTTCTCGAGAGATTCCGCTTGAAACCAAAGATAATATGTATTACCATTTCAAAACAGACGTGTTCAAAAATCAAATGACGTATTCAACCGATAAAAGTTTTGCTGCAAATACAGTAACAATCACTTCGCAACGAGCCTACGAAATTATTGGATTGAATAAAAAAGGATATAAGCCAAAGCATTTGCAGCCGGATGAAAATGAATTAAAATCGGCTAAAGAATATCAGGATATTCTTGACGAAAGCGTAAGCCGTTTTGATCATTTCAAAAAGAAAAAGATTAAAAAGTTTCATCCGAACGGCGAAAATTATCCGAACCAATCGCATCAGGGAGCATTTGAAAATACAAATTAACAGGGAAAAAGAAAATGCGAAACGCTTTTTTTAAGTTATTTATCTTTATCTCGATGTTTTTAGTGAATGTTTCTTGTTCCTATAAAGAAATCTTTTTCGAATATCACTCGTTTAAAAGCGCTGAATGGAACCGGAACGATACAATTGTTTTCAATGTAAAAATTAAGGAGATTTCACACCCTTATAATGTGTCGGTCGAACTTCGAAATAACGACAATTATCCTTTTAGCAATATTTGGTTGTTTATTGATTTTAAAATGCCGAACGGGAAATGCCGTATCGATACCATTAGCGCTGATTTGGCAGATATTTACGGAAAATGGTACGGTAGCGGAATGAGTTTATATAACCTTTCAATTCCTTACGAAACCACGATACTCTTTCCCGATACGGGAACTTATGTCTATTCAATTCACCAGGGAATGCGGGAAGACCCTTTGAAAGGAATTTCGGATATCGGGTTGAAAATATCAAAAAAGTCCGGTGAGTAATCGTTCAATTTCTTTCTTTAACTCGCTCCTTTTCCCGGTGAAATTGTTGACAATCAACGAAACGGCATATCGTTTCCCTCTGCTTTCAATGTATCCGCTATAAGATTGCACATTAGAAAAACTCCCTGATTTCAATCGCGCTTTTCCATCTAACGACGTGTTTTTTAATAAAGAAGCTATCGTTCCTGTTCTGCCGGCAACCGGTAGTGATTGATAAAAAACGTCCGAATTTTTGGATTGGTCGTTCATATAAACCAGCAAATCGATCAGAAATCCGACGGAAACTGCATCTTTGGGTGAAGTGCCGCTTCCGTCGTACATAAACAACGCATCCGAATCCAATCCTTTTTTCTTCCAATATTCAGGAATATCAATTGAGTCCAACACCGTTAACACTTTGTATAAATGCTCCGCATATTGATTGTTACTCCAAACGTTAGTAGTTTGTGCGATTGAAGCTAAATCGACGGAACGGACCACGCTGAGTGATTTCATTTCGGTAGGCATTACCGGATACAACCTGTATGTAGTTGCAATACCGCATATCGTAATCCCGTTTTTCTGCAAATACTCACAGAAATAATTCGCCAAAAATAAACCGGGGTCAGGAATAGCTCCCTTCACCGCAAAAGACGATCGATGCGCCGGAATAGTTCCGTACAAACGTATTTTATTGGAAAAGGGGAGGCCGGAAACAAAAGAATTATCCGCCGGATCATCCGAAGCTTTTATCTCATTGGTAAACTGTAAATTGTTTATATTCGGATCTGTATATAAAATCGAAGTCAAGCTGTCTAAGGTCGATGATTGCAGATACACGCGATACATATCATCAAACACGCTGATTCCGTAAATTCCCGGCGCATAAAAATTACCTATATCTTCCCACAGCCATTTGGAAGAAATTCCTTCATAACCGAATAATTGATCCAGTACGACAATGTTTCCCGAAATTTTCCGAATGCCGGCGCGAGTGATTGCTTCCGACCATTCTTTCAGAAAATTTTCCTTATCGGCAGGAGTAAACTCCGAACCCAAGGTCGGGTCGCCGCTTCCTTTTATGTAGAGATTGCCGTTCAGCGTATTTTCTTGAATAAAGCCGTCATAAAGCAGTGGCGTTTCAAAATAAAAATGACTTCCCAATACTTCCAAAGCCGTAGCGGTAGTAATCAGTTTCATGTTGGAAGCAGGAACTAACGATTGATTTTCATTATAAGAAGCGATGACTTCTTTTGTGTTCAAGTCAATGGCCTTGAATCCGATGGAAGCATGAGTCAAATTTTTATTATTCAAAAAATTATGAAGATTGGGAGGTATTTGAGCGTAAAATATACGGCAAATAAAGAAAAAGAACAGAAAAACAAGCGGCAGAATTTTTTTCATCCTCAATATTATTTTTCGACAAAGATAGCAAAAAAATCAGACCTGGATAATTGACCTCCTAAACGATAATATTCAAAAGCAAGACGCCTATTAATCCGACAACCGATACGATAGTTTCCATGATTGACCATGAACGTAAAGTATCTTTTATGCTAAGGTTAAAATATTCTTTGAACATCCAAAATCCGGAGTCATTCACATGGGAAAACAACAGGCTTCCGGCTCCCAGCGACAAAACCATTAAATTCGGGTTGATACCGCTTTGAGCGACAAAAGGCATGATGACTCCGGCGGCAGTCAGTGCCGCAACGGTTGCAGAACCGATACACACCCTGATAATTCCGGCTATCAGCCATCCAAGTATTAATGGATGAACCGGTAGTTTTTCCATCGTACTTGCTAAGGTCATGCTTACACCGCTCGTTTCCATTACTTCTTTAAAAATTCCCGAGCCTGCGATAATCAACAGAATCATGGAAATATCTTTTACCGCCTCCGCATACACGGTCATGACTTCCTTGATGCTTCGCCCTTGCCGGATTCCCAACGAGTAAGTGGCAACGATTAATGATAAAAGCATTATAATTGAAGGAGCGCTTATTAGTGACAGAATACCGGAGGATTGTACTTCTTCCTTAGGCAGAAGATAAGTAATCGCCGTGACAGTGATTAATAAGAAAACGGGTAGGGTTGCCGTCAGGAAACTGTTTGCTTTACTTGGTTTGCTATGGTTCGGGTTGCCGTCCGTTTTGCCTGTTTCAAACAATTTCAAAGGACCGGTTTTAATATTTTTTAGTGTTTTACTGAAAACCGGTCCTGCAATGATGATTGTAGGTATGGCGACAATAAAACCTAATATCAAAGTAATACCTGTATCGGCGTGAAGCATCGAAACCAGCGCAACGGGCGACGGATGGGGTGGAAGGAAGCCATGTGCGACCGACATGGAAGCCAACATCGGTAATCCGATATATACAGCCGGAAATTTGTATTGATAAACTACCGAAAAGATAATCGGAACCATGAGGACAAAACCTACATTATAGAATAAAGGAATGCCTACAATAAATCCGGTGATCATCAATCCCCATTGTATATTTTTTATGCCCATCATATTCGCCATTACCTCCGCTATCTTTTGAGCTGCTCCGCTATCCGCAACTAATTTACCAAGCATCGCCCCGAAAACAACAGTCAAGGTCAGACTACCCATCATGTCTCCAACTCCTTTTTCAACGACGGAAGGTATCCGGTTTAAAGGTATCCCGAGTAGAATGGCCATTACAATCGAAATGATGACTAACGACAGGAAAGCATCTACTTTCAAATAAGTAATAAGCAAAATGAGTAACAGCAGACAAATTAAAATGAGGATGAATGTCATAACATTTATTTCACCGTATATGATTCAAATGATTTCTAAATATAATTCGCACAAAATTAAACCGGTTCAATGACTTTTGCAAATCTTTATTCAAAAAAACGCGGTTTTTATTGTTTACGATTACTAATCATAGTTAAATATAGTTAAATATTAGTACTATGTAATACAAGGTATTATTTTATTTCATATCTTTGTGCCATCAATAAAAAATAAAAATATGAATGCAGATAATGTGAAATCTCAGATGCGGAAAGGAATCCTGGAATATTGTATTCTGTTGATTCTGAATCGCCGGAAAGTTTATGCCAACGATATCATTTTGTTGTTGCAGGAAGCTCATTTGATCGTTGTTGAAGGGACCTTGTATCCTTTGTTGACACGATTGAAAAATATGGATTTGTTGACCTATCAATGGGTAGAATCAAATCAGGGTCCTCCACGAAAATACTATGAATTGACTGCCATAGGGGAGCAGTTCTTAGGCGAGTTGGAGCAAGCTTGGAGTGAAATTGAGAATACGATTAGTCATTTGAAAGAATTATAAAAATTAAGGAATATGAAAAAGACAATAACTGTAAATCTCAACGGCAGAGTATTTACGATTGATGAAGACGCTTATCGGTTGTTAGATAATTACCTGAGCAACCTTCGAATTTATTTCCGAAAAGAAGAAGGTGCTTCGGAAATTATCGCCGATTTTGAAGCGAGAATAGAAGAACTATTCAGTGAAAAAACACGCTTGGGTCATCAGGTGATTACCATCGAGCATGTTGAAGAAGTGATTGCCCGCGTGGGTAAACCGGATGATTTTGTAGACAAGGAGGATGAGAAAGAGGAAAAGCAAACGTATTTTACCGCGCAAAAAGGAGCCAAAAAGAAATTTTTTCGTAATGTTGATGACAAACTGTTTGGCGGCGTTTGCTCCGGAATTGCCGCTTATTTCGGATGGGATGTGTTGGCAGTAAGGATTATAGCTATCATTCTCATTCCGGCTACTTCACTTTGGGTGGTTCCGTTTTATCTTATCGCCTGGATCGTTTTCCCCGGCGCATTTACCGCAGAACAAAAATTGCAAATGCGTGGAAAACCCATTACGGTTGAAAATATCGGAAAAACCGTTGCTGCCGAAACAGAAACTGCGAATTCAGGTAGCCGGAAAGGTTGCGTAGCGGGATTTATTGATGCGTTTGTCGGTTTTATTAAAGTGGTACTGATTGGTTTGGGATGCTTGATAGGATTTCCGCTATTAATCGTTTTATTTGTCGTTATCGTTCTATTATTCGGACTGATGTTTGGTTTAGGCGGAGGACTTTTGGTCGGGTTGCCTTCATTTGTGATAGTAAATCATCCTGTTTGGACAACGATCACTTTTCTTTTAGTTGTAGGGATACCGGTTGTCGCTTTAGTTTATGCCATTATCGCTCATTTTGCCAAGTTGAAGCCGATGAACCGGTCGGTTAAATGGACATTTCTTATCGCTTGGATACTGGCTTTGGTTGTGATGTTATCTTCGGGACTCCGGATTGATTTTGCAAATCCTAAATGGAATTGGAACTGGAAGATATACGAATCCAATGCTATACGGGGAAATGGGATTCTCTCGGAAAAATTATATAGCATAGAAGAACCGGTTTCTTATGTTGAATTGGGTAAAAATTTGTTTACTAATTTACAAATAGAACAAATTCAATCCGATACAACTTCGATCGTCATAAGCGGCGATGAAAACCTGATTGATCAAGTGAAATACGACTTAAACGATGGAAAATTGAATCTGTATTCGGATAATCCGCTCCGGAGTGAAAATAATTTGATTGTACGGCTTCAAACAAACAATTTAAAAGGGATTAGGTCGAATATTGTTGGAAATATTCAAATGAATCGTGCATTTACAGGCAACGAATTGGAAATTAAAATGAGCGGACCGGGAAATTTGCAGGCGGACAGTTTAAATGTCGGATCATTGACGGTATCTTCCGAAGGAGTCGGTTCTATTCGGTTAGCCGGCAAAGCGAATAAAACGCATATCGATGTAGCTGGCGTCGGTGGAGTCCATGCTTTTGATTTGGTTTCCGACACGGTTTATGCCTACGTTGGCGGTGTCGGTTCTATTCAATGTAATCCGGTGGATTATTTAGAAGGACATTTGCAAGGAATCGGTAAAATTACCTACAAAGAAGAACCGAAAATTAAAAATGTTTCTTCAGAAGGGATTGGAAAAATAGGAAAGGAATAAACCGGTATGGCGCTAATAAAATCAGTACGGGGATTTACTCCGAAAATAGGAGAAAATGTTTATTTAGCCGATAACGCAACGGTTATCGGCGATGTGATCATCGGCGACGAATCGAGTATCTGGTTCAATACCGTTTTGAGAGGCGACGTTAATTCGATACGAATAGGAAAACGGGTAAACATTCAAGACGGTACGGTTGTCCACACCTTATACGAAAAATCGGTTGCCGAGATAGGCGATGACGTCAGTATCGGGCACAATGTAACGATCCACGGAGCGAAAATTGAAGCCGGAGCATTGATAGGCATGAATGCAGTGGTGCTGGATCATGCGGTAGTTGGCGAAGGCGCTTTGGTTGCTGCCGGTTCGGTCGTTCTCGGAGGAACAAAAGTTGAACCCGGCTGCATATACGGAGGCGCTCCGGCTAAGTTTATCAAGAAAATCGATCCGGAACAAGCGAAAGAAATCAATCAGAAAATTGCAAAAAATTATCTGATGTATGCCGGATGGTATAAATAAATTACGCTTTTCCGGCAGAACCTAATACATACACTACTTTGTGCTTGTAAAGCTCTTTCAGCGACTCGCGCGCCGGTCCTAAATACTGGCGCGGATCGAACCATTCGGGATGAGCATCGAAAGTTTCGCGGATAGCGGCAGTCATCGCCAAACGTCCGTCGGAGTCGATATTAATCTTACATACTGCCGATTGGGCGGCATGGCGCAATTCTTCCTCGGGAATACCAATGGTATCTTTTAATTTACCACCGTGGTTATTAATAATATCGACATATTTTTGAGGGACGGAAGAAGAACCGTGCAGTACGATTGGAAATCCCGGAATCCGTTTTTCCACTTCTTCTAAAATATCAAAACGCAGAGGAGGCGGAATTAAAATGCCTTCAGCGTTGCGGGTACATTGTTCCGGCTTAAATTTATTAGCGCCGTGGGAAGTGCCGATGGAAATAGCCAAAGAGTCAACGCCGGTTTTTGATACAAAATCTTCCACTTCTTCCGGCTGCGTATAGGTGTGGTGTTCTGCCTGCACGTCGTCTTCAATACCTGCTAAAACGCCTAATTCACCTTCAACGGTCACATCGTATTTGTGTGCATATTCAACCACGCTGCGGGTTAATTCGATATTTTTTTCATACGGATGATGCGAACCGTCGATCATAACCGACGAAAACCCGTATTCGATACAGCTTTTACATAATTCAAACGTATCGCCGTGATCCAAATGAAGAACAATCGGAATATTTTTCCCCAATTCTTTAGCATATTCTACCGCACCTTGCGCAATGTAACGCAAAATTGTTTGATTGGCGTATTTACGCGCTCCGCTCGAAACCTGCAAAATGACAGGCGAACTTTCTTCTACGCAAGCCTGAACGATCGCTTGCATTTGTTCCATGTTGTTGAAATTGAATGCCGGAATCGCATATTTTCCCTCGAACGCTTTTTTGAAAATCTCACGAGAGTTTACTAAACCTAATTCTTTATAACTTACCATAATGTTTATATTTTTTGTTAAATAATTTCATAAAAAAAGCTGTCATCCCGCGCTTGACGCGGGATCTTTTGCGAGAAAATTTCTATTCATCAGGGGATTGCGGGTCAAGCCCGCAATGACAAATGCGAATCAACTCCTCCGCTTCTTCTTTTGTAAGCGCTTCCGCATAAATCCGGATAATCGGTTCGGTGTTGGAACGCCGGAAATGAATCCATTTATCCGGGAAATCAATTTTTACGCCGTCAATATCATTCACCGGATAATCGGCGTATTTTGCTTTAATAGCCTGCAATAAATCGTCGATATCGGCATCCGGAGTCAAATCCATGCGGTGCTTTGCCATGAAATAAGAAGGATATTGAGCGCAAAGTCCGCCGGTTGTCTTGCCTGATTTTGCCAATTGCGTTAAAAACAAGCCGATTCCTACTAAAGCATCGCGTCCGTAATGCGATTCGGGATAGATAACCCCACCGTTTCCTTCGCCTCCAATGACTGCGTTGGTTGCTTTCATTTGAGCGACCACATTCACTTCACCCACCGCCGAAGCCGTGTAAGTCTTTCCGTATTTTTCGGTCACATCGCGCAAAGCCCGAGTCGAACTGAGATTGGAAACCGTATTACCCGGAGTGTGTTGCAAAACATAATCGGCAACGGAAACCAGTGTGTATTCTTCGCCGAACATTTCTCCCTTTTCGGTAATAATCGCTAAGCGATCGACGTCGGGATCAACCACAAAACCCACATCTGCTTTTTCTTTCTTGACCACTTCTGCAATTTCGGACAGATGCTCGGGAAGCGGTTCGGGATTATGGGCGAAGATACCTGTAGGTTCTGCATTGATTCCGATAACCCGTTTGACTCCCAATGCTTTGAGTAGTTCCGGTAGAACAATTCCTCCCACCGAATTGACGGCGTCGAAAGCAACTGTAAATTCCGCCTTTTGGATGGCGTCGACATCTACTAATTTCAGAGCCAGTACGTGGTTGATATGCTTTTGTGTATAAGAATCGTCGGTTCGTATTTTACCCAACTGTTCTACGCCGGCAAAAACGAAAGATTCTTCTTCCGCTATTCTTAAGATTTCATTTCCTTCGTCGGCATTTAGGAATTCTCCTTTTTCATTCTGTAATTTTAAGGCGTTCCATTGTTTCGGATTATGTGAAGCCGTCAGGATAATTCCGCCGGAGGCTTTTTCCATCATGACCGCTAATTCGGTGGTTGGCGTTGTAGCTAATCCGATATCGACGACATCAAACCCCATTCCGATTAATGTTCCAACGACAAGTTTCCGCACCATTTCACCGGAAACACGAGCGTCACGTCCTACTACAATCGTCCGGGATTCGGAATTTTTTGAACGAATAAATGTTGCGTAAGCTGCCGTAAACTTTACAATATCCAATGGAGATAAGCCCTCGCCGGCTTTTCCTCCGATGGTTCCTCGAATACCGGAAATAGATTTAATTAAAGACATAGCTGTCAATTAAATTTTGTGTAACGCAAATTTCTATAAAAAATAGGCGAAACATTCATGTTATCATAGTAAGAACCGATTGAAGAAGGAATAATCATATTCATAACGGCATTTTCACCCACGTATGTTAACGGAATTACCCATGCCGAACATACGGGAGTAACACTTGAAGAATAGGTTTGTGAGATACCATATACGAAAGAATAAGGCAACACACTCGAAAATACATATTTTGTTGTATCGCCCGATGCGGCGTCTTTAACATATTGGCAGTAATCGTAACGAACGGTAACATCATTCAGCAATTGAGCTCTTGTACCATTGCCTGAGTCAACCACTTGAAGAAACAAGCCGTCGGTAGTTCTATAATATTCGTTTTCTTTAAAAACACCATCGGCGGGATAATTTTTCAAAATAACCAAATTGTTCTCATTAATAAATCGGTCAATGGCTTTTTGTTCTTCCTGCAAAAGTTCCTGTAAACTTTTCGAACTGCTGCAAGCGGAAAAAAAGCAAGAAATTATCATAATTGCTACAATGCCCAGCGCCCCTTTTTTCATCTGTCTCTAATTTTATAATTTTGTTGCAAAGATAATTGAAATATTCGTTACTGAACATTTTCGTATCTTATAAATCGTTAATTTATATCAACAAGTGCTTATATCGCGGCAATGCTTCTTCGAAAAGACGTATTGCATCTTCTAATTTTCCGTAGTATTCACCGCCGGAAGCATTCAAATGACCGCCTCCGCCAAAAACTTCCTTTGCAAACCGGTTGGTAGGGAAATTACCTTTCGAACGAAGTGAAATCCTGACAACTTCTTTTTCTTCTCGAATAAACGCGGAAAATACAATTTTTCCAATAGTCAAAGGAATATTAACAAATCCTTCCGTGTCGCCTTTTTGAGATCTGAAATGCTGATGTTCTTCATAAGACAACGAGAGCAATGATGTTTTATATTCCCGGAATACTTTCATTTTTTTATACAAAACATACCCTTGCATCCTGATTTTACGCTCGCTCAAATCACTATACACTCGGGAATAGATAGCATCCTTATCAATTCCTTTTTCCAGCAATTCACTGATTATGTAATAAATATGCGGACTGTTCGAGTTGTAGGTGAAAGCGCCGGTATCCATCATCATTCCGGTATAAATACATTCGGCACAACGTTTGTCTATGTATTCAAAAAATCCCATTCGGCAAATAAACCTGAAAATTAACTCAGAGGTTGACGACAAATCCGGATGGGAAATCGTGATATCACAAAAGCTCTCCGGGTCTAAATGATGGTCGACGAGTATTTTTTTTGCAGAAGATTTTTTTGCCAAAGGCTCCAATTGGTCTATTCTTTTCTGTGCATTAAAGTCAAGAAAGAAAATCAGCTCGGCGGCATCCATTAATTCTCCGGTGATGACAGGGTCTTTTTCAGCAATTACGATATCATCGGCTCCGGGCATCCATCGCAAAAAATCGGGAAATTCATTTGGTACTATTACATTTACCTGTTTCCCGTATTCTATTAAAAAATGATAAAATCCCAACGACGACCCTAAAGCATCGCCATCGGGCGAAGTATGGGTAATGATGATAATCTTATCGTATTTGTTAATTAGTTTTCTTGCTTTTTGAACATTTTCTTCGGTAATAATCTTGTTCAACATAATTAGTATAATTAATAATATTCAGAGGGGACAAAGATAATAAAATACTTGCAAAACAACAAGTATAATAAGTAAGTAGAGATAAACGATGCGTTTTTTTATTACAAATAAACACGAGAAAATAATTCCGAAAGTCAGGTTTAGCGCGTCTTTTACGGTTAATTGTATGTCGGTGATGACGCCATTCGGAATGTCCGCCAAGATGCCTAATCCGCTAATAAAAATCCGCATCAATTGCTGCAAAGGGAACAACAGTCCGGGATGATTTCCAAATAAAAAACTAACAAGTAACGATAATGGTATTAGAAACAACAAAACTCCGGCAAGCGGAATAGCGAAAACGTTTGCAATCAAATACAGGAGCGGAAACTGATGAAAATAATAAATGCTTAATGGGGCTGTTCCCAATTGTGCTGAAGTAGAAGTGCACGATAATCCCCAGACATAGTTAATCATCGGATTACGTGAATGATAGAGAGATGTTAAATAAGGATTTACCAGCAAGATAGCGAGGACAGCCGAAAAACTGAATTGA
>Ga0123354_10017855_pt1 | contig 11117 bp, 8 predicted proteins | sample TergutLab28metaG_2_FD_97872 | JGI IMG/M metagenome (GOLD analysis project Ga0123354, IMG submission 97872) | Labiotermes labralis P4 segment gut microbial communities from Petit-Saut dam, French Guiana - Lab288 P4 | ecosystem: Host-associated > Arthropoda: Insects > Digestive system > Gut ... | reverse complement strand
CCTTGGAACCAGGGAACAGGAAAACCTGCCCGATCCCGAAAAAATGACACTCAAGATGTGGCTATCGGTTTTTAAAAACAAAGCATACAGGAATTTTCTGGGGATATTCCTTCCTTTCCAGATCACGGTGGATCTGGTGCTGGCGCTGTTTATTTTTTATATTGATATAGTTATTTTACAGTACCGGAATTATGAACTGGTAGTCGGCCTGCTGCTTGTATGCTCCATGCTTTTTGTTCCAGTGATGGGCGCCATAGCGCAGCGGAAGGGCAAAGCCTTCCCGATGTATATAGGTGTGCCGATCTGGATGCTTTCCACGCTCACTTTTATCTGGCTGGGTTCGGGGGTTCCCGTAGTTGTGCTGTGCGTACTGGCTGTATTGATCGCGACCGGAACTTCATCCGGTCAGCTTGCCACCTGGTCCATGCTGACAGATATATTTGATATAGACGAGCTGTGTACCGGAAAACGCAGAGAAGGCGTTTACAGCGGAATGACAACATTTCTCCGTAAATTCGGCAGCGGCGTGGCGATACTTCTGATTGGGTTTGGGCTTAAGGCGTTTGGCTTTGACCAGAATGAATACACTGTTCAGAAAGCGTTAATGGTGAATTTTAACCCCACCGAATATGCTAAAAGCAACGTGGTATTCGGGATAAAATGGATGTTTGTCGTCATTCCCATTGTGCTTCTCGCGATATGCCTGGTCTTTGTTATACGCAATAAAATCAACAAACGGCGCTTTGATTCTGTTCTGAAAGGAATTTCCGAATTCAAGGCGCATGGCAATATCAGCGGTCTGACCGAAAAAGAGGCAAATGATGTAGTAATTGCCACCGGTGTTGCCAGCGAAAAATTGTGGGGCGGGGGGCAATTGTCTTAAATACCGGCGGCAGGGGGCATGAGGATACTCTGAACCCGGTAGTTTTATAACGCAAATATGTTGACAATTGCGTTATTTTTACTATATTTATAAAGAGGTAATCATTATGGTCAATACAAAGTCAAATGTGAATGTCAGAATTGACACTGATATAAAAGAACTTGCCACGATGCTTCTGGGGCGGATGGGACTGGATCAAACAACCGCGATAGATATGTTTTTCCGGCAAATCATTGCGGAACGCCGATTACCGTTTCAGCCTGTTATTACTCCGCCCCTTGATGAACAGATTATCACGGCAGCCATAAAAAGAAACCCCGATACGATTGAACTTGGCGCAGATAAAGACGGAAGTATCCTTATCGATAAAAAACTGCACCCTGAAATTTACGACTGGGTGGTAAATGGGTAATGGATCAGTTTGATATTTTTATAACCGGCATTTCCTGGGGAAGCGGCAGTAAAAACCGTCCGGTATTGGCGCTCATAATTAAAAATAAAAGTATTCTGGTGTACCCAATTACAACACAATATGAAAATAAGAGTGAGGTCATAAAAGCCCGTTATTTCAAATTGAATGATTGGCGGCGGGAAGGTCTTGACAAACAGTCATACATAGATACAGGGACATTGCTCCGGCTGCCATTATCAGTAATCAGCGGAAGGAAACCAATTGGGCGTTTAACAATGGCTGATAAATTAAGGCTGCTTGATTTCCTGACAAAATAAGTTCTATTCATATATTGCTTTGAGAACTCTTTTTGGGTGTGCGCTACTTTTTATGTCGGGGCGCTTTTTTTATTCGGAGGGGGGGATTCGGGGTTCTGGTCGCGAACCTCCTGTTCGCTCCCGCCACCCCGCCTGCGCGATCCCCGGTGCATCCCTGCACCGGCAATTTTTCTTAAGGCTTGCGCCTTGTTATTATTTTCAGGATCGCTTCGTTTCGAATCCCCCCGTTTTGTGGCTATGGGAGTTTTTTTTGGGTGTACGTTGCGTTTTTTGGCAGGGCGCTTTTTTTATTCGGAGGGGGGGGATTCGAACCCCCGACAGCCAGTTCCCAAAACTGGCGGCTTAACCACTGGCCTACCCTCCGCGGCAGGTACTTATTGCCGGTTTACAGATACAATTGCCGATTTACAATTGTAAATTGCCAATTTGCAATGTATCAATATTTACATTTTATCTATTATCCGTTTTGCTCATCTTCGCCGGGCGGGAACAGGTATAGATCCGGCAGCTTAAAAGTGCGTTCTATGGAAAATAAAACGGCGGATTGCGGCTGGCTGATCGCCGGAATTCTGAAATAATGGGTAACAGTTTCATAATCCGGGGCTGTAATTGTCAGAAAATACTCAAATATTTTATGATCGTCCGCAGCGCCGGCGGTTACCTGTTTTGGCCAAAATGTATATGATCCGGCGGTATTTGAAACCAGAGTATACGGATTTTGCCAGTTCTTATCTATCATCGGAACGAGTTCCCCGTTGGACCGGAGTTCCGCCGTGACCCCTGCCAGGGGAGCAAAAGTGGCGCCGTCGAAAATTCGCCCCATAATGACCGGTATATTATAGATAAACCCGGGTTCAATGTTATCTGACAGGATAGTATTGTCATGCTGGGCGGTAGCGCGCCGGTTGTGCTTAATCCGTCTCATGCAGTCATTAATCAGAGCGGCAATATCGGCTTCCAGTTGCTGCCATTCAAGATCATCCTGCTTCAGGCGCGTCACTCCCCGGTTGGAAACTATGTATCGGGGTGTACAGCGGTTAAGCACATAACAGGCAATATCCACGCGGCATTGTTCACAGGTACAAAACTGATCCGGATTGCCTTTTTTCTGAAATGAGTCAAAAATAGTTTGTATGGAACTGAATACCATATCCTCGGTGATATTATGAATTTCCATTTTTACCTCTTTTCCCCTTCATTGTAACCAACTGTCCGATGAATTCAGTATATCATGCAATCGGGCAAATGTCTTTAGCTCCGCCGGTATCTTTGCTTTTTCAACAATATCGGGATTCATAAATATTCTGATGGTATACAGTGTTTTAATCAGGGAATTGACCATTTCTCCGTTAAAGGCGCTTGAACTGCCGGCGAAAAAACATTCTTCATCTGTTACATATAAACCTGTTTCAAACGAGGCCGGCTCCGGCATATCAATTATAAGGTCATCGGCGCGGAGCTGAATGCCCGACGCGCGCAGCTGTCCGGCTAATTTTTCTTCGGCATGGGAACGGCTGGCGACAGGCAGGAGAGCCGCGTGCTTGTCCCTGATAAAGGGAATTTCTCCCGCGCATATATACAGTTTTCCTTCCCACACCGCTTGCGGGAGTTCATTCCCCGTCTGAGCGCAGGAACGTTCCCGCAGCAGGGAAAATAGGCTTTGATCATCAAGATTGTACAGTTCCTCACTGTGTATGGTTTCCAGTTCGAGGTGTTCGAGCAGTATTTTTTTTATCATTGCCGTTGCCGAACGGACCTGCCGGTGCCAGTACACAGTACGGTACATCAGATATTTTGAGAAGAGAAGCGCTTCAACATTGGGAATCAGCCGGGAATCAATGTCGGTTCCGCGTGAAATATGGGGCATTAACCGGGATAGAATAAAGTCCACATCCTGAACTCCGTACGGAACCCCGCAATACCGGGCATCACGGTTCAGATAATCGAGTTTATCGGGATCAAGGCAGCCGGACAGGAGTTTCCGGTAGAATAAAAGTTCAGTATTGCCGTCGGTGGAGTGTGTCCCCGATATTGATTCCGTATCGACAATGGCGGCGGTAAATTCCGGATCCGCTCCGGTCTTCCCGACAAGGCTTTTAACCGGATCTTTCAGGATTATTGATCCTGTCAGTTCCTCATGGGAACGGAGGGGCAGTTCTTTCAGCGAGTGGGTATATGGAAAATGCCCAAGATCGTGGAGAAGGCAGGCGCAGAGAAATGAGCGGACGCCCCGGGGGCTGAGCCATTGATCGGCGCCCCGTTCCGCAAGATTCTGAAGCAGCCGCTTGCCCAGGTGGTAGACGCCGATTGAATGGCTTGCCCGGGTATGTGTGGCGCCGGGGTATACCCGGAAAACCGGCCCAAGCTGCAGAATCCTGTGGAGACGCATAAAAGGAGGGGAAGCGGTTAAATCCGCCAATTCCGGGGTGAAAAATATATGTCCCCACAGTACATCCCGTACCGGATCGGTAAATCGCTCTGTTAATACAGATAATACGGTTTCGCCCATAAATATCTCCGATAAATATAGAATAATACCGAATAATATGCTAGATTTAAGGATACATCATTTTATGAGCATTAAACCGGCGTCTTTTCTTATTATTGGTTTTCTCTTATTGGTTTCTGTGCCGTTTTTTGGCCAGGACAATACCGGTAGTAACGGCAACGCTGTCAATACTGCCAATACTGATACAACCGCCGCCAATACTGCTGCCCCTGACAATTCTGCCAATGCCGATAATATGATTACAGCCGATCGGGGGACAATTCCCGATGAGCTGCTGCGGCCGCGCCTGGATGAAGCGCCCCGTTACGCCATTGATGTGGTGATCGGCTCTCTTGGCCAGGGCGATGCTCCGGAGGACGCGTACAATTTTGCATCCGCTGTTGCCGCGGATTTGGTAAAGGGCGATGCCAAAGCCGACAGCCTGAAAGCAATGAATAATGTTCTGCTTGAAAGTTATCTGAGTGTTTTACAGGAGATAGGGCCGCGGAATTTCCGTCTGGGCGGAGGCAAGATTGATAATGACGGTTCGGTGTCCTTTTTGGTCCGGTTCATCGGGCGGGAATTGGCGATAACAGGTGAACTGTATGTCAGGCTTGAAACCCCTGTGCAGCTGCCTCCTCCTCCGCCGCCGCCGACTCCGCCGCAGGACGTCCAAACCGTTCCGCAAAATGAGTCGGCGGATAATACCGGCACAGCGGAAAATGCAGATGCATCTGCAAACGCCGATGCAGCAGTAAGCGCTGATGTGTCGGCAAGCGCTGTTCCGGCGGCAAGTACCGATGCGTCGGCAAGCGCCGGTACAACGAATACAGGTACTGTTTCCGCAAAACCGAAGTGGATTTTTGAAGATTTAATTTTAGAGAATTCACAAACCCGAAAGGAGGAAAATGATAAAGCCGAACAGCGCTTCGATTTTTCCCCCTATCATCGATTTTATTAATTTCAATTAATTGAGAGGAATATGGCAGTAGCGATAAAGCGTATTGAAAAAGATTTTCTTCTCAAAGTACTGTACGATGAACAGATACCCGTTCTGTATTTACGGGATCGTACGCAATTTGTTTTAACTCTTGATCGCCCTGCCAAAGCAGATATTGTATTTCATCCCAATGCCCCTATCGATAAACTGAAACCCAGATCAAAAATGGAACTTATGTTTGATTACCGGGGGCAGGTGATCATGTTTACAGCAGAGGTGTCCGGCGTCAAAGATGATTTGATTTTCTGCGGCGCTCCGGAATTTCTTTACAAGAATCTGGATCGTGCTTTTTCCCGGGTCGATAATCCACCCGATGTCCATATCCATTTTACTTTTATGGGGGATCGGTACAATCTTTCATTTCCCAAAATCACCGAATTTGAAACAGGTGAAACAGAAAATTTTTTCCGCGATCTTGATCCGAATAATCTTTCGGGGCTTGTTGATCAAATGGCGGCATGGATCAAGGGGTATGCCAACGGATACAAACTGCTGGTTTTTAAAGATGTGAAACCTGCCGCCGCGGAAGAGAAGATTGTTGCGGAGACCGGCAAGACATTGTTTCTTCCGTCATCGGTCGGCGGTTTTCCCCAGACCGATCCATATCCCAAAAAAAGAATTGTAACCGAAAATATGTTCAAGAGGTATCTTGAAAGTACCGGCATTGAGCAGGACACAATAGACAGCACATATACGCGGTTTATCAAAGAAAAATTCGATGCGGGAATTTCTTCCGACGCATGGATCCCCATTCTGTTTCAGGAATATATAATCGGATATATACATATCTGGCTTAACAGGGACAGCCATAAACCGCCCTTTGATTACAGTGTGATTGATACACTGCATCAGTTTGCCAAAGTACTTGCGTATTCCCTGAAAATCAACGGGTATTTTGAAAGCGGAAAAATGAAGAATGATCCTTTTGAAGGCAAGGTTATTGATATCAGCGCATCAGGGGTGCTTTTTGCCTATCCGCATTCATCCCTGTCCACAACTTTGCTTGTGGACAGCGAATTATCCGTAAAAATTGTTACTCCCCGGCGGAATATCAGCTCAAACGCAAAAATTATCCGGCGGTATAAAGATAATTCCCTGGGTTACTTTGGCTGCAAGTTTCTGGATATGGCGCCCGAAGATCTGCGCTTCCTTTTTGAATTCCTGTACGGCAAGCCTTTCGCCGACAGTGATGCGTCATTCCTTACCGGGCAGGTTTAGGACTAGTGGTTAGTGGTACTGTCTGCTAGCCGGAAATCTCCGGGGATTTGAGTATGCCCTGCGGCCAGAATTTGTATTCGTAGGTCCAGGCGGGCCCTTCACTTCGCCAGGAGTCGGGCCCCCACCAAAAACCCGGGTCACGGATATTGTTGTGCACCTGGCCGAATGTGTTTATTCTGCAGCCGTAATAAACAAGTTCAATTTTATGCGTCCCTTCTTTAAGTCCGCCGATTGCAAGCCGGTACGGTGAATAGGCAATTATTCCCTTGTCATCACCGTCAACACGCACACGCAGCAGCATGCCCCGGTAACAGCTTACATTGATTTCAAGAGAACCAGCGGCTTTTTTCCCGGAGCCGGCGGCATTTTTGATTTCCGCTTCCAGATGATAGGTGATATTGCCGCCGTAAAATGGCAGCCCCTGCCGGGTGATGTCGCCGAATGCCAACTGCCGCACCGGTTCGGTCAGAGTACAGCGGGTTCCCGCCGCATTGACGCCGAAATCCCCCAGCAGGTAAGCCGCTTCGAGATCCGTTTTCCGGCCGTACGGAAATACCAGTTCCAGTACATTGATCCCTTTTTTGATTGGGGGCAATTTTACTTTTTCAATGCAGCGATCGACATACCAGTTTCCCTGTGCAGCCGCCTGTGCCGGGCGGATCGATGGGTTTCCGTTCAGCGTAACAACAGTATTGGCGGCGTTTTCCAGGGCAATTTCCGTATTGAATATCTCAAGTGTGCTTTCAAAGGTGTACCGCAGCCTGAGTTTGTGCGGGGTACTTGTGTCGTTTTCTACCCAGGGCTGAGCGACAACTTTTTTCCGCAGCGGCCAGCCGAGTTCCGTTCTGATAATGGTATCGATGCGCAGAATCTCTTCTGTATGGCGGTATGGTTTGTCATCAAGAGCAAATTCGGCCAGATCCAGAAGCAGCACATTGGGTTCATGCAGGGTAACGGGAACAGGCCCGGTAAAACGGACAGGCTCTTCGGTTTCCGGCGAATACATCGAAAGCGGTTTTTGTACTTTTTGCGGGTTGGCAGCCTGAGTCTTGTCCGCAATCCGTTCCCTGTCTGTGATTCGGGTAAGTCCGAACAGCAGGCTGTCATGGTCGTAAAAAGGCGACAGGATGATCGTGTTGTCCCCTTCAATGCCTGCCGGTTGATTACTGATAATACCATGGGTTGTATCGTACAGGGAAACTTCCCAGCGGCCCCTGATGCGGATATGCAGATTTTCACCGTGCGGAATATCGGGATTCCCCGGACTGTCGGCGTGGGCAATAAAGAGCCAGCGGCAGCCGTTTTCCTCTTCGCGTAACTGATACAGAAGATTCTGCGTTTCTGCGCCGGAACTGTCCCTGATCTCCAGCTCACGCACTACGGAAAGGGCATTGAGCAGGGGCAGCCGCTCAAATCCAAGCCGAATGCATTGCTCCCACAGTTTGCGGGGCCCGCCCGATTCCTGCGCATCCTCATATTCCGGAGCGGCGCCGAGGAAAATAATGGATCCGCCCGCTTTTTTGAAAGCTTCCAGCCGCATTAAAGTGGTGTTCCGTATGGTCTCCATTGCCGGAACGAGTACAATATCATACGCCGTTTTTCCGACAGGGAAGGGATTTCCCTGCCTGATATCACTGATTTCGCATAACCGGGGAAGTGTTGATTCGCAGATATAATCAAAATCAATCAGTCCCCGCAGGAGCCAGTCGCACAGGTTCTGGAAATTACGATCCATCTGTTCCCTGATCGCCTGGGTGTTTTCCCTGGGTCCCCAGTGCAGCCAATAGCTTTCTATCGGGTGGATGACGCCAACGCGGGTTACTGCCCTGCCTCGTGTAAGCGCGGTGTTGAGCCTGGCGAAATGATTTTCCACATACGGGTATTCCGTATACCAGGGCGCCTGATAGTTAAAAGTTCCCGGGTAATCGCGCTTGGCCTCTCCGTTCATTGAGACCCATGACAGATGCGGAACCCGGACTGTTATGCCCAATGCCGCCTGCCAGTCCCCCTGGAGTTTATGTCCCCTGAAATCAAAGTCCCAGTTGGTAACTCCGTACAGTTCGGATGTTACCCCGGGGCGGCCGTACTGCCGGGAGGCCGACTGCGCCTGCTTTGCGGTGGTGAATTCCCGCCGGTCGCAGAGCATATCGATTCCGGGAAGCTGGAAAGAACGGTACGCGCGCATAACCTCGCCCACGGCGCGGCATTGGCTTTCAAGCGCCGGTTCTTCCATCATGTGGCCGGTGAGCATTATATTGTTGGACGCGCACCAGGCGCCGCATTGGTCGACCAGGGCCTGTACAAAGCGCTCTGTAACATGATCGTGGTAGCGGTACCGGATCAGTGAAATCCTGTCATCACTCAGATCCCAGAGCAGTTCCGGTATTCCGTCTATCAGGTTCAGTGTATTGGAGTGCGCACCGCTATTTGCGCCATTATATGCGGCGGCGAATGTTTGCGGAAGATCGTCGGTCCAGGTGAGCTTTATGTCACGTTCATCAAGGGCAAACCGCAGAGTATCTTTTACCGTAAACATCGGCTCATCGGTAAAGATCGCGGGAATAAGGGCGCCGAAATCTTTGGCAAAACGGCCTTTATAGCGCTCATGGGTAATTCTGATAAATTCCCGTATGGCGGCCGGATCAAGGGTATTCGCATATGTCTGATTGTTAAACCACGGATCCGGCGGATCGATTTCCAGATACGCGTATAGTTTAAAGCCTGACGGCTGATCATTTTCCCCGATACGGCAATACTTCCGGAGCCGTCCGGTATTGTCCAGGTTGATATCAAAACAGGCGAGAAGCCGGGCGTCCGGAAGATGATCGGCGCCGGAGGGACAGCGGCTTAACACCAGGCGGCGCTGGCGGTATTGCACATTTTGCGTAACAAGGCCGCCGGCCGCTCCCGATGGCCAGCGATCCTCGTCGTACAGCCATGCGAGCATATTTTCCGAACGGGCTTTTTCCACACAGGCATCGACAAGATCCATATGTTCGGCGCCCAGGTATTCGATATCAAGTCCGGTACGCACATGCATGTGGAACCCGCCAAACCCCAGCTTTTTTAATTGCTCTATTTGCCAGCGCAGATCATCGGCATTCAATGAACTGTTCCACGCCCAGAAAGGGGCAGCCCGGTATTCGCTTGACGGGTTTTGGAATTCCCCGGCGGAAAATGGCTGTGTGTTTTTGGGATATAGCATAATGTTCCTCGCTTTTATGGTTCGGGCATCGACCCGGTAGTTTTTGCTTATCGTCCGCGGCCGGTAATTTCCCTGTACCTGAAACATCCTGTCAGGTGATCATTCACCACGCCTGTCGCCTGCAAATGGGAATACAGTATGATACTGCCAAGGAATTTGAAGCCGCGCTTTTTCATGTCCGCCGCTATTTGGTCGGAAAGTTCTGTCCGGGCAGGTATTTCAGCCAGTGTTTTCCATTTGCCGATAACCGGTTTACCTTTTGTAAAACCCCAGATATAGTCTGAAAAGCTTCCGAATTCCTTTTGGATTTCCAGAAAGAGTTTTGCGTTATTTATTGACGATTCGATTTTCAGGCGATTGCGGACTATTCCCGGATCGGCAAGGAGAGCGTTTTTTTTCTTTTCACTGTAACGCGCAACTTTTATTGGATCAAAATTGTCGTAGGCTTTACGGTAGTTTTCCCTTTTTTTTAAAATAGTAATCCAGCTCAAACCGGCCTGGGCGGATTCAAGGACGAGAAATTCAAAATGGGTGCGGTCGTCAAATGACGGTTTTCCCCATTCACTGTCATGGTAATTCCGGTACAAATCGGAACTCTCGCACCATCCGCATCTTTTGATTTTTGGCGCGTTTTGTTTTTGTCCCGCTGTCATTGTGTCATATCGCCTTCGATATCAATTATATATATAAGGCTGTTGGTCCAGATCCGTATGTCCATACATCTTCTCCGTTTTTTCTATTATACAGTAACGCGCTGTTTCAGGGAACCGGCAACACTTGAGATTTTTATCCAATAACTGTATAGTCATTTCATGAGGCTTTCATGACAGAAACAAAATATATCCGCAATTTTTGTATTATTGCCCATATTGATCACGGAAAGTCGACATTGGCCGATCGCCTCATACAAAAGGCACATTTGGTGGAGGATCGCGATTTCCAGGATCAGATTCTCGATAATATGGATATTGAGCGCGAGCGGGGCATTACCATCAAGAGTCAGGCGGTGACAATTCCCTACACGGCGGCGGATGGCCATGACTACGAACTTAATCTGGTTGATACTCCGGGGCATGTCGATTTCAGTTACGAGGTAAGCAGGGCGATTTATTCATGTGAGGGCGCCCTTTTATTGATAGACGCGACTCAGGGCGTTCAGGCGCAGACCCTGTCAAATATGTACCTTGCCCTTGAGCACGATCTGGAGATTGTGCCTGTTATCAACAAGATCGATATGGCGGCCGCCGACATAAACAATACAAAAAGACAGATCGATAAGGATCTGGGGCTTGATTCCGAAACTGCCCTGCTCATTTCAGCCCGGCAGGGTACGGGTATTGATGAACTTTTCGAGGCAATTGTAAAGCTTGTTCCGCCGCCGTCCGGTGATCCGGAGGCTCCTTTGCGGGCGCTCATTTTTGACTGCCATTACGATCCGTACCGCGGGGTTGTGGTACATCTGCGGCTTTTCGACGGAAAAATCAGAAAAGGAATGAAAATTTCCTTTATGTCAAATAACTCGGTATACGAAGTTGAGACGACCGGTGTTTTTAAGCTTGTGTTGGCTGAAAACGATGAGCTTTCCGCCGGCGAT
>Ga0123354_10017854_pt1 | contig 11117 bp, 5 predicted proteins | sample TergutLab28metaG_2_FD_97872 | JGI IMG/M metagenome (GOLD analysis project Ga0123354, IMG submission 97872) | Labiotermes labralis P4 segment gut microbial communities from Petit-Saut dam, French Guiana - Lab288 P4 | ecosystem: Host-associated > Arthropoda: Insects > Digestive system > Gut ... | reverse complement strand
TGGATAATATTAGGATGGATCTCCAGGAGGTGGGATGTGGGTATATGGACTGGATTGGGCGGGCCCAGGATAGAGACAGGTGGCGGACGCTTGTGAGTGCGGTAATGAACCTTCGGGTTCCGTCAAATGCGGGGAATTTCTTGACTAGCAGCAAACCAGTTAGCTTCTCAAGAAGGACTCTGCACAATGGAGTAAGTAAGTAAGTGTCGGAGGAAAATACTGTGCGCATATTTGGTGGGATTGAAAGTTTTAACTTATTTTTAGCAGAGACGCAGTCCCTATATAACTCACTAACTAACTAGCTAATTCCATTGAGCAGAGTCCTTTCTAAGAAGCTAACATTTTCTTAGCTAGTCAAGAAATTCCCCGCATTTTGTGGAACCCGAAGGTTCATTATCGCATTCACAAGCGCCCGCCACCTGTTCCTATCCTGCGCCAGGTCAATCCGGTCTATGACTCCCCAACTAACTTCTTGAGGATCCATGTTAATATTATCCTCCCATCCACGCCTAGGTTTTCCAAGTGGTTCTTTCCCTGAGTTCTCACCAAAACCCTGTGTGTACCTTTCCTGTCTCTCATAAGTGCTACATACCCGGCCAATCTCAATACTCTTGATTTGAGTACACGAATAATATTTGATGAGAGTACAGATCGTAAGGATTATTATACAAACACAAAATTAAATAATAAAGCGACTGTATTTTTGTTTGTGTTACCATATAAATTTTTTTCGGCAAAGAAATTAATTTATTGTGTATCGGAAACAGATAATGTACCAAATGTTCAATGGCAGCGTTGATAATACGTGATAGATAAGTGAAGTCCGAAATACCGAAGGCTAAATAAGGGGAAGTACAAGTATAAGTTAATTAGAGTGGGGTATAAATTAGGTATTTGTATTATTGTCAGTGTTACTGTTGATTGGTCTAATCCCATTCAACTTCATTGTGATTCCAGTTTATGAGTCGCGACACAATATAATTCCCCCAGTCTCCTTGTTGAAGTCCTCAATAAAGTTTCACGAACACCCGGGGCTGCAGTGGCAATTCCCCCTGCTGATGCAGGGCCACACTGTGTTACTGTAGCACCTAAATGAAGCACACCAACCCCTACCACGTAACTTTTAACTCTCCCTACGATATTCCCTGCACGACACCGCGTTTTGGCTCACAGGTAATAAATTTTCTTCATCTTACGAACGCTTTCCTCGTAAGTACAGCAACACTCAAAACAACTGTGCTTATGACGATCGAATATTAAGTGGGTTTAATGCAAGGAGCAGGGATAGCATTATCCAGTTGTGTGCACAGTGCAAGGTTGAGGGTTAGTATCAATCGTGTGTACACAAGTCCTTTCAGAGGGCTCTAAATTTGATGAAAAGTGTAAATTATAAATTTCCTCAGTGGACAGTGCTGATTTCTTCGTCTTGTACCTTCCTCTCTCTTGGATCTCAACGTCTCGTTCGGCATGTTCGTTTTTCAAACAGCATCAACTAATATTCTGTCTTCAGATTAGAAGGAAACATCACAATGATATTAACAAATGTACAGTTTATAACTTTATATATTTGAATAAGATTAGGGATTCGGTACGGTAAGTAAGCCGCAAAATCCATATGTTAATTGTGGGAGTCGATGTACCACGAAGAACAAAGATTTTCTTCGTATTCCTGTACTTTGTTTGTATTATCAAATTAAACACAACGTATCAGCGAACCTGTCCAGTTGCTACTGTATTTAGATCTTCTGCCACATATGCCATGACGTGTAAGGTCTTGTAAAGAGATCCTGTCTGTGTTTCTTATGACTGTATAAGAATATTCATTATTACCATTGGTTTTATATGCTGAAGATATACTGATATCTTAATACGTATTTTAAATGTAATTAATTTTGCATAATCAGATATTTTGTAAGTGAATGCAGTTGCTAATTTTGTTTATAAAATTGTAAGATATTTTAAACTTAGATGTGAAATTTGTGGCAGTATGTGGCCGAATTCGGTCGAAGCGGTTTGGGGCTTTAATTAAAAAATTTGTAATTTCTATACACGCTAATTTGTGCTAACTATAACGGATGAATTCCGTTGACGACAGATAGTACTAAGGTATGGAATGTAATATGCAACATGTGTCTCTTAATAGCTCTGGTCCGTATGCACCTGTACCGAAATTCAGAAATAGGGATGTATTTTACATTCTTGGCTACTCATGGGAATCTTCCTGTATTAAGCAAAATTCAGAAACAGTTTTGCCTTTACTGGACACTTTTCGTATTATGCATAATACTGTAAAAAGTAAAGTGATCTCATTACAGGCCCGGTGTGGCCCAGAGGGTAGGTAGAGGTATAGCTCTACTCTTCCATGATCGCGGCACTAGAAGGGTGTGAGTGGTCAGCAGCACGCCCCGGCCGCACTTTACCCCCGGGAAAGACCCGGTTCCCATTTTAGAGGAGGCTGGGTCTGGACAGGCGGAAAATCTCGTCCCCACCGGGATTCGATCTCGGACCGTCCAGCCTGTAGTCAGTCTTTATACCGACTGAGCTACCCGGCCCACCGCATAATACTGTACTTGTCATAATATTTTCTATGTGATTCAAGATGTAACTTGAAAGTTTATGCAAGGCACTGCAATCAAACCTGCTGTTTTTACGACACAAGTGGCCACACTTAACTGAATTCTCTCTGCTGTATTTTCTGTAACGAAATACACGTATTTTGTTCTGTAACATTATGTTCGGTCATGTGTCTCCATAAGTACTGTAGGTTCTTCCACAAGTTCTGGTTCAGATTGAAGCTCCTATATTTTCTCGAACTGGACTTTTTATCTTTTTCTTTTGGTGACTTACTACGTAGGTCTGGCCGTTTCCTGGTCCCCAGCATAGTCGTGTTTCCAGTCCGAGCAAAACTGGCTATCTCTTATACGCAAACACAAACATATATTTCCTCAATCCTAATTGGATTTCTAAAACTGTCTTAAGAATCAGACAAGGTTAAATTTGTTTGTACGCTACTGCCAAGAACGAAAATTGTGGAGAAGAAAATGGCAAAAAAACTAAACAATTTTCTGCGGGGTAAAAACGACGTCACCAGAAATACAGCAAAGTTTGGATAAGTAATTATTTGTACTGTTATGCACTGTTGTTTTATAAGTATGGTCGTGGTTTACCAACAATTCCAAGGCTAGTCTTTTAGCTGTATCTTTTTTGATGCTGTTTGTATTTACACAAGTACTGAATTCAACTCCGAATGGCCCAATAAAGCTGAATGCTGTACAGATCATAAAATGATTTTTAAGTTTTATATTTTATGCATAATATAAAAATCTGCATAAAATGTGTCACTGCCATAACACGTAAATTGTCATATGGATCCTAATACAAAACTTTGAAATGAAGGAGTTCCTATATTTTCATGCTGTCTGGAATACAAGACGTGAGACTCAAATACAAACAAAACTGGATCAACCACCTTGAAAGAATGGACAACACCAGACTCCCGAAACACGCCATCAACTACAAACTTTGAGGAAGAAGAGATCGTGGACGCCCCAGGAAACGATGACAATGCGTCGATGACGGAATAGGTCAAACGACCTAATCCATGGAGGAAGATGATGATGATGATTTTACTACCTGCTAGGGCTCAGTTTAAAAAAAAATTCAAAAGAATATTAGTTATTTACATGCATTTGTAGATAGCGACTGTGTATATGTGTATGTATGTATGTATGTAAGATGTGTAGGAAATACATCGTTGTCTGTTATAGCGTGTATTCAGCACTAATACGGATATACCCACAGGTACCACCGCAGTTGATTTTGCAACTGTATTTTTTATATTCAGTATTCATGTCTCGAGATCAGAATGCAGGACGAATTCACAGTGTGAGGATTGATAATGGTACCTTCGAGAGGGTGGAAGAGTTTTAAAATTTGGGAACAAATTTAACAAATCAAAATTCTATTGCGGAAGAAATTAAGAGCAGATTGAGGTCAGGAAATGCTTGCTATCATTCGGTGCAGAATCTTTTGTCTTCCAGGTTGCTGTCCAAAAATTTAAAAATCAAGATATATAGAAGTATACGTTTGCCTGATGTTTTATATGGGTGTGAAACGTGGTCGCTGACATTGCGGGAGGAAAGGAAGCTGAGAGTGTTGAGGAGAATATTTGGACATAGGAGGGACGAGGTATCGGGGGAATGAAGGAGATTGTATAACGAAGAGCTAAATGATTTGTACTCCACACCCAATATTGTGCGAGCGATAAAATCGAGAAGAATGAGATGGGCTGGGCATGTGGCGCGTATGGGTGAGGAGAGGGCGGTGTATAGGGTCTTGGTGGGGAAGTCGGAGGGGAGGGGACCACTGGGGAGACCTAGGCGTAGATGGGTGGATAATATTAGGACGGATCTCCAGGAGGTGGGATGTGGGTATATGGACTGGATTGGGCCGGCCCAGGATAGAGATAGGTGGCGGATGCTTGTGAGTGCAGTAATGAACCTTCGGGTTCCGTGAAATGCGAGGAATTTCTTGACTAGCTGCAAACCAGTTAGCTTCTCGAGAAGGAATTTTCACCATGGAGTAAGTAAGTATTAATACTATTTATGTTGTAGATCAGCCATATAAAAATTACCTGGAAGAGTGGGGCGCGTCCCGAGGGCGAAATTTAAAGGTGGGATGTGAGTTCTCATAAATAAGAACGTTCATTAGTCATTAATATTAGAATGCACGTATACATGATTTCGATGGGGCAACAATACCCTTGACAATATGATCGCGGTGGCGTAGGATGACAGATATCGATAATCGCACTTCTAGAACACTGTAGGTATAGGCAACAGTATTCATGTAGCATGATATGAGAAAGAGCAAGTGCTGATTATACTCTACTGTTAATTTTTGGGCATCCCTGCATTTTTTAAAAGTTATGTCATGTTTAACGTTATGGTGCTGCGGGTTATGACGCCATCTAGTCTGACAAGTGGTTGGAAACTTTTCGAAGGAGGACTACTCCATATGTAGCCTAACTGCTGGTAAACAAGTTGCTCCTTACCGACGCTGGTAACCACTTACCGGATGGCATGATCTATCAATCAGAAGATTATAGTATGAATATTCACCTTGCCAAGTGTCAGCGCGCGTGCTACATTGTCCTGTATCTGCACCGCAGTCTGTCCGCGTTGCTCGGTTGCTTAAATTGAACGCATGGGAGTTTTGACCAGTAAGTTAAAAAGATTTAACTTGAAATGCCAACTTGATGCAACAATGTATTCTTAGCTCGACATGTTTCGGGTACATACGCCCATCATCAGGAACATTAGATGTTGAGTTGCAGCATATGGTTTTCTGCACCGAGATTTTGGATGGGTGGTGGTCTTGAGAGCCGCTGAGTGGGTCGTGTGGGCGGTGCGGATGACTCTCTTCGCAACATAACCTTACACAACACGGCATGCTGCCACAACACCCTATTAGTACAACGAAGTTAGTCAGTGACTATTTTTTAATGCGAATTTAGCAAGAAAAATATAGCTCCCTGCTGATGGTCTTAGGACCGAAACATGTCGGAGCAGTTTTAGTGTTTTAATGTGTAACTTTTATATAAGTGCATTAGTTGGTATATTAATTGAGTACTGATAAAGAAGTTTGTTAATGAAAGTGTATGTTGGCATGGAATGAGTAGAATCTGTAGTTGTTTAAGTAGACTTGTAGAAGAGGTTCTGGGTTGTGCACCAGCCATAACTCTTTTTTTTTTCGTAGAGTGAAAATCTTCTCACTGTTGGAAGAACTACCCCAAGACATTATTTCCTATTTTACAATAGAATGAAAGTATGCATAGTAAATTGATTTGGGAGCGTTAATGCTACGGATGTGGACCATCGACCTAACGGCATAACAGGCTCTACTTAACTTAGGAATCATTTACTCGGTATGGTTCTTCCAGTTTATGTGGCTATCGGTTTGTGAACCAAGATATTTTGTATTGACTATCTCTTATGTATACTTTTCTTTATAACCAATGTGTAATATAGAATGTTAGGAATTTTTGTTTAAGAATTAAATTATATTCGTTTTATCTATATTTAGATCTAAATTATTAGCAGCAAACCGTTTAATCATATAGAGAGAACAAAATTTGCAGCTCAACAGATCGTAGCAAAACAGTAATAACAAATATGAATTGTGAAGCACCTTTGGTTGTAAGTCCTAAACTTCTTCAAAACATATTTGTTCGAAAGAAGCGAAAAGTGAAAAGTGAAGTTACGGAAAATTGTCCAGTTTCGTGCCGTGGAAGCCTTCTTACCGTCTACAGTAGGTAAAAGTTCAGTGGTCAGCTTCAGACTCCGGATGATTTACCCCCTCCCACCTTCGAAATTTTTCCGGTACTTGTTAATACGGGGTTGGGTAGTTCTCAGAGCCGTCTTGACTTTTCGGGGAAGGTAAAAATGTCTGCCTCACGCTGGGAATCGAACCAAGATCTCTCGGATACCCAGCGCGCAGCCTGGGCTTCTAAATAAAAGGTACGTCAAAATAAGTGAAGTTTTAGTGAATACTGGGAACTTCTAAACAGGGTGTCACGCCCTGACCTTGTCTACCGGTACGGTGCTGCGGACCAGAGAGTATTGATTGTTCAGTAAGCAGCCAGCCAGGTTACCGACGACACCAGCCATACATAAGGGTACTTATGGGTCCAGTGTTGTCGACAACACGAGCGTGTGATTAGAACACTGGTGAAGTCATTTCCTTCCAAGAAGTATATAATTTGGAGCAAATATGTGTCTTTCTCATTCTCGCATAGAATAATTACCCCGCTAAACGTTACATAAAATTTGCCCGTTTTCCTACGAGATCAGAAGCTTTCGGGAAAAAAAACAACTGTAGCACTTTCGAGTGAACAACCTAGTCTACTCGGTCCAGAAGTTCAAAATTTTCTAGATCTTCTTCGCCTCTTTGACCAGAGAAGGAAGCACTGAATAAGTTCATCACTGACGCTCCATCCTCCAACCCAGGCAGCGTTGCGTATCAACAAGTGTCTATACAGTGTGGGCCATTGTATAGACGTGGATATTATTCGAGATTTGAGGTTCTGGCAGCGATGTTGATTAAGATTCAAGTCCTTTGCGATGTGCTGAAGTGTAAGTGGTGACAGGCAGCCACTCCACAACTGCGCAACGTACACACCACTATACACGACCGCAATGTTAATACTATTTGGTTCTGAGTATCGTTGTCTTAGTTTCTTGTGTAATGTCGCCAATGATTTAGCCTATAATTCCTTTCTGTATATGATTGTTTTGTTTCTTGTGTAATTTCGTCAAACGTTTAGCCTACAGTTGGTTTCTGCACATTATTGTCTTTGTTTCTCGTATAATGTCGCCAAGAATTTAGCCTGTAATTGGTTTTTGTAAATTACTCTAGTTTTTCTCTTGTGTAATGTCGCGAAGGATGTACCCTGTATTGGTTTCTCGTCGTTCCGAAGAACTTTAGTAAACATTATAATGATTTGCTTAACCTTTCAATGATGATGGGCTTCAGATTGCAACTACTACCCAGTACAGGGTGGTTTTAAATTTATAATAACCTCAAATGCATTCACGATTCTACCGGATAACGAGGTCGGTAGCACGTAAAGAATTATACGTCCGCACAGTGCACGTAGTCCGGTATTTGAAGGATTAACGACGGGTTCAGAATGTATAGTTGCCACTGTACACTGCTTAGTGAATAATGAATTGAAAGAACATGACAGATGTGGTTGTGTCGTGATTTGAGGTTCTGTTGCGGTCTTAGCCCCAGGGGACTGATAAATGCCCTCAAATCTAGTCAGGTTAACGAATGTCCTACCTAAATTACAATCCATCTCCTCCGTAGTACAGACCAGAAGATTTGGAGCTTGATCCCAGTTTTTCAGCAACATTTTTATAAAGAATTCCAGTAGTGTGTTCTGTCATGTAGCAACTGTCGGCGTGTTCTTTGCAATTGAAGCCGTCTTTAGTAAATATGAGCAGCCTTATCAGAACTCCGATTAGAGTTTGGCCTCACCGTGTGTCAGCAATCAAACGGTAAATTTCTGTCAGTTACTGACAGCGTAATTATTACCACTTCCAAGTGACGCTTCTCTCCGCTGTTCTACTCAGTATCAGTTAATCAGACGTGTGTGGATTCCACAATCAATATTCGCTCTAATTCTCAGCAAATATCACATAAGTGACTAATTAAATATATGTGGCATATTTTTTCTCTATAGTCGCAAAATAACTCAGTTTGTCGACAAATGGTACCATCCCCATCCATTTTGTTTAACTGGAAGATTCACATCGTGTACAAAAGACTTTTTCCTGAGCTAGTTGAATACACCCTACACCCTCACAATGTATTTATCTAGGATCCAGTTTAATAATCGCAACAAACCGGGTATCTCACTCTGTCTCTTTCCATAATGTATTTCTTCTTAAATTTCTGCACGCATATTTCTCAGCGTCTTCTAAAACCACTGGCAATTTCATCTCGTAGATTGAACTGCGTATCACAAGATTCTCTCTCTTAAGAACAGAAACACAAGGATGAGCTTTTAGGGGCCGAATAGAAGTAGAGTTCTACACCACACTGTTGCCAAAGCCCAAGACCACAAGTGTTTGAATCCTAAAATTCCTTATCTAAATTACTCAGATCCAACTACTGACAGTCAAAGACCTGTAGTTTGTCTCTGTTCTTTTACAAACGAATCTAAAACAAATCCAGTGTTACGTCAGAAGCGACAGAATTGTCCTCCTACAAACAGGACGAGATCCCGCGAGTGTCAACCATGATTGGAATAGTCTTGTTTGCCAACTCGCTGCTGGAATTCTAGCCACGTTGGCTGCCAGAGCTGCAGCATTGTGGAGGAAGCATGAGAATTTCAAAGTACCCCCAAACAGTCTCGGTCACAGGTCTGTCTGGGGTTGACTTCGAGTTCAGTTGGACAGATATGGAGGACGTGGTCTGGCTCCCGACCAAGTAAAATCAGGGGTGATGAAATCTTTTGGCCTACTTTTTTGCATTCCATAAAACCACTTATTGAGTGTGCTCGGAGATTCACTGCAATATGTGTACATTGACATATTATTTTTGCATGTGTCATTGTGGTGGCCTGACAGACTGTTCTTCAATGTCTGAAGACGCTGAAAGCAAAGTGCAGATCAATGTTCCCGAAAAGTTGGAAAGTCGGCATACGCATAGAATAACACTCACTATAAAAGTCATATTTTTCTCTTCACTACTTTTATATACTTCTTACTTGAAGCAGGACATGTTAAAGCCTCGCCGCTGATACTTTCAAGCTGCTTATATTACCTGATCACACATCGCGGCTTAATTCTTAAATACATTTTTTTACATGTGTCGCTGCGGCCCAACGCGGGCCATAGCCTCCTCATTCTTGAGGTTTCTAGATCACACACAACGACGCATCACAGTCGGTAGGACTCCTCCGGACGCGTGATCAGCGCGTCGCAGAGACCTCTACCTGACAACACACAACACTCACAACAGGCAGACATCCATGTCCCCGGTGGGATTCGAACCTACAATCTCAGCAGGCGAGCGGCCGTAGACCTACGCCTTAGACCACGCGGTCACTGGGACCGGCTCTTAAATACATTATAAATATATATTAACCCTTTAAACGCCGAGTTAAATCCCATCTGCCATTTGCTGGCATTATTGGGAGCTCACCATATTCTCCACGTTAGCAGGTTAACGGTTAATGGATATAAAATTATATTTACTCCACGTGTACTTAATAGGGCCAACTTTCTAAAATACACAAAATCTCGGGAAGTACGAGAGTATTGTAGATTTAGTACAGTCTATGTTCGTCTCCTATCCATACATTAAAATATCTGTCTACCATAAATATAATTACTGCCTTTATTAGCAGGGAATGGACGAAACCACTCTTCAGTGCATTTTTAGAACGCTGCAAATTTCTCTTGTCTAATCAGAGCACAGAAAATTGCCATAATGAAATTCCTGAATTTGTAATTTTTCAAAAAGAAGGCAATGATATTCAACACGACCCATAGCCACCCCCTCGCAAAACTTCATATTGGCTTTCACTGTGATGCTGTTAAGAATACGGTCCATTGCGAAATTTTGCTTTCTCGTAGACTAGAGAAAGTAATGGAATAGTAAAATTAAATCCATCAGCTCGTTAATAAAACACAGATAAGTAAATAAACAAATAAATCAAGCACCCTTCTGGAAGCAAATACAAGCCTTTGAGTTCCTATCCTATGTTTTGCTATGTAATGTATATATATATATATATATAATATCGTCATATCTGTCTGTCCCTCCCTCCGCCTGTCCGAATGGAACAACTCGGCTCCCGCTAGATGAATTTGCACGAAATTTGATCTGAAAATTTTTGAAAATCTTTCCAAAAAAACTCAAGTTTAATTGAAATCGGACAAGAATAATAGGTACTTTACATGAAGACCAATATACATTTTTATCATGTCTTTGTTCAGTAAACTTTTTTTCCAAAATCGTGCCGTTTATGAGATAATGTTGAAAAATATCGCACAGCCGGGCAAGCCACAGATGACACTATGACTCATGCGCATTGCATGCTGGATACCTAAGGCTCAGAATGTGTAATACTTACTCAATTATTATACCAACTACTGCACATATATAAAATTTACATATTAAAACATTAAAAACGCTCCGACGTGTTTCGGTCCTAGGACCATCATCAGGGAGCCATATCGTCCTTGCTAAAGTCACACTATAAAAAGTCACATTAAATTCGATGTACCAGATGGGTATTGTGGCAGCATACCGTGTTGTGTAATGTTATGTTGAGAAGAGTGTCCTGCTACGGATGTGCATTCTGTGCTTCGTTGCATGATACGCAGTATCACGCAACGAAGCACAGAATGCACATCCGCAGCAGGGCACTCTTCGCAACATAACATTACACAACACGACATGCTGCCACAATACCCAACTTGTACAGCGAATTTAATGTGAATTTTTATAGTGTGAATTTAGCAAGGACGATATGGCTCCCTGATGATGGTCCTAGGACCGAAACATGTCGGAGCGTTTTTAATGTTTTAATGTGTAAATTTTAT
>Ga0123354_10017851_pt1 | contig 11118 bp, 6 predicted proteins | sample TergutLab28metaG_2_FD_97872 | JGI IMG/M metagenome (GOLD analysis project Ga0123354, IMG submission 97872) | Labiotermes labralis P4 segment gut microbial communities from Petit-Saut dam, French Guiana - Lab288 P4 | ecosystem: Host-associated > Arthropoda: Insects > Digestive system > Gut ... | reverse complement strand
TGGTATTCACTTCTGTTAGAGGCCGAGTCGACCCCAGGGCCGTAGTGCGATTGGAAGGATTTTGTGTCAATGAAAAATCCAGTGACACCAGCTGGGATCGAACCAGTGACCTTCCGATTTGTAGCACAGCACCTTAACCACTGTGCTACCGCGGTCCCCAAATATAAATATATATATATATATATAAGGAATATGAGTTTCACTACATAAAATACTAATTTCACAAACTACAATTGCAGACAGGGACTGTATTGAATAATTTGGATTTCCAAACACATTTTATGGGTACAATACAGAAAGCAGTCACAAAACAAATAAAAAATTACATAAGTGTGCAGTCAACCCTGGTAAAAGAAAGTGCAGTCATTTTTAAAAAATGGAAAACCAATGATCAAATCACATTAACAAAATTACAAGGAAGTTGCAACACAAGAATTTTTTATACCATCCTCATATCCGAAGCTTTTATTTATTCTCTCCTACATTTAAGTTGCAAGGCTCTACTTCAAGCACAACCACAAATGTGAATACAGCACAATTTTACAGTTTAAAAGTTAAGCCCCCATTAACCTTCAGAAGCTTCCACTTTGTTTCTGTAATGGCACGTTAAATTGGCTGGATTTACTGCAACTCTTTTGCAGTTCAGGTAGTTATATATGTACAGACAGAACAATTACAAAACGTGCTAAGGAATAACGTATGTACCTAAAAAAATACGAGAAACTGCAACATTAAAAGCATGCCAACTCAAGTATTACAAAATAATTTATTACCTTACGAATGTAGACATCATGCAGAGGGTAGATGCCCTGGCATGCCTTCTCAATATCTTTAGCAATGGAGTCTGGAAGCAACTTGTTTACAACCTCCTTCAGGTCACTAGATGCAACATCACGTGTGATGATCTCCACCATCTTCTTGCGGATTGCCCGCACCTATACATTCATTTGTGCAAATAATGTCCAGCAATTTTATATGACCTCTTAATGAGCAAAATTGCGCTGCTATATTTGGACAATCAGGCAGTTATCTAGCAATACAGGTAGGCCTCATTTTACACCAGGGTTACATTCCTGAAAAAAGTCGTGCATATCGAACACAAAATTCCCATTTTAAGCAGTGTATTTCCTGGGGGTAGGGGAATAACAACCTCCTCCTTTATAGTGCATGACTGTACCACTAGTGGACACATAGACTTGTACAGTATATATCTACTGTCAATACAGTATGTGTGTGTGTGTGTATATATTATTTATTTATTTATAAAGCTATAAATATGGAAGAGACTCACATCCTGTTTTTGAAACAGTTCATTCTGATAGCACAGTGGTAGTCTTGGCACATAACACTATAGTTCCTGACCTAGCACTTTCTTTAATTCCATCAGCATCATGATGAAATTTATGTACACGACTATGAGGAAGTCTAACATTACGGCATAAGTCCCCAATCTGTTCATCTTTTTCAAGTCAGCTTATTGTGTCTTTCACTACAGATTGTCTTTTGCTGAATTTTTACTTGGATTGCACTAGGTGATGTAGATTTATGTTCCTCACTAATGCTGATCAGAAAAACCAATGGTGTAGAAGAGGAAATTACATAGCCACATAATTACATCACCAGCATAATCCATAAACGTAAATTATGTGACAGTGACGTCCATCACTTTCTGCTAGTCTCCTACACAAGTTAAGTGAGGCCACAGATCGTCTATGCCAAATCACGTTAAACCAAAAACTACTGCATAAACTTGAAAAGTGGTGTAAATTTTCAAGTCACATTCAAGGAATACTGTGCAAAAAAAAAAAAAAATCATGTAAAAGGAGCCCTACCTTTATTACCATTAAGAAATGTCTGCATTAAGGCTGTGAATCAACACTCGTCATAAGTCAGCCATTTGATACCAAATGAAAAATGGGTATAAACATAGTCCCATCAAATTACAACCACCTTACTATACAGTAGAAAATAATCACAATGCTTATAAAGTAAATGTGATAGCACTTAGTTTGTAAAGTGCAACACGTCTGGAATTTGAGCATGGATTATATTTTCACAGGGTGGACAAAACACCCACGTCTGTGCTTTAATGAACCTATAAAGAAATTTAAAAATATAACACAAAAAACCAACTTTGAGCAATAATGCTTGACACTGACAGTTTAAAGTACTTTCAGTATGATAATTAAATGTCTGAAAAATGCTAACTGCAAAGTACCAGATCAGGAATGCATTCTACGAGGCTATTTTATAAAAATGTATTTGTAATTTTGCATAACTCATAGACCAAACTTGGAACTCAACAGAATCATTCTGCATCTGGTAACCAAAGAGCCCAATTACATGGAACCTGTCAACCAAAAAGGCAGAACAGATTCCAGTTCTAGTTCCAGGCCCTCCAGAGGAGTACCTACAGTAAGTTTCTATGACTTACCATTATACCAGTCACTAATACTCACTGCACTTATTCCACCATACCTGTGTGTGCTGGGCATAACATGTCTTTCTTTGAGACATTTGGTCCTTGTTGGTGAAGCCAATGCAAAACACTCGAAGCAAGTAACCGTCGGTTGTTTTAACATCCACATTGGCCTCAATTAACGTCTGAAAAATTTATATATTAAATTAATTCAAAGACAGTAATTCTGAACTCTTTTCATAAGTTTACATTTTATGCTGAGTTATCCTGTTCACATGTCAACATCTTGTTACACCCTCTTTGTATCCAAAAATGTCTTCCATAAATTGCTTCAGTTTCCTTTCACTTTGCATTTCACAATACTGGTGCAAAGCACAAGTTTCTTTTTCTGTGTCCATGCTCAATCCACAACTATACGTATATGCAGGGGTGTAAAAAGTAGAGGGGCCAGCTCACCCAGGCAACTACATTTTCTACAGTGGTTCCCAATACTTGTGGGTCCTCACCAAAGAACTTGCTTCATGTCACCCTTCTGGCATCTAGAATTTAAGGAAGGCTCCTATATTTCTGGAAACGTTGTGCACTCCTGTATTAATGTGTCATTTAGCATGGATCAAAGCTCCAGAAACCAACAGTTCAGACTTGGAATACTGAGAATGCAGTTCAGGGCTCACATAAAGCTTAGTGTTCCCTCTGCTGCATCTCTTAATTTTGCAAGCATTACATCAATGACAACAGCAACATTTGTAACACCTTTAGAAACTTGATGCGTTTTGTAAATTTTCTACACCGACTTAGTAGAGGTCTTTAAAGCTTGTTTCTCATCTGTAAATACACTAACGTTAACTGTTCTATTGAGCTGGCCACAAGTCTGAGATATTCTTGGGGAAAAGTTCTGCAGAACTTGTGAAAACTTGGTAAGGAGTCTATGATATCATAAAAGATAAAAAATACCACTACAGAAGGTATTTATGATGAATTTAAAGTCCCCAGCAAGTTATCCCTTGAAAATACCAACCAGATGTCACTGGAGCTCTGGATGGTATATATTTACCAACATGCTACAAACCTAAAGATCATTTAGATTGAACTTATGGGATACTTAAGCAGGGATGAAGGGGAGTAAAGGTACAGTAAACACTGTTTTATATGGCATTCCTGGGGCAAAAGGGGTTGCCGGATATCACAATTTTCTGCACATCAAAATGTTATGCCTACTGTGAATCTATCTCAGTGTATCTAGCCGGACAGACCTAACTCAACTTGTCACTTGATATCCTGTCCTGTTTTCCATGGTGCTTTTCATCATGGCTTTACATAGGTTGCACATATAAAGTAAAAAAGCAAAACACCAGTAATGAACTCTCTTAATCATCATACAATACCATATTTACTTCCCTGAATTACACACACATTTTGGTGTCACCATCTTCATTGCTGACGCAATTACCCTGTTAATAGTCTTTTTTGATCAACCTAAATAATATAATATAAAATTAAACTTTACTTATTATCACAAATACTTATTTTCAGTTCTTTATCTCTTCTTCACTTCACATCACCATCCAGTGCTGTTTCTTTCACCACAGATGCTTACACTACACCTGGCTTCATCACTGCTGTACCTCTGGATATGACTGGAGATCAGCGTGAGACTTAACTAGCTTTCTGGACATCTGGTGAATGTCTGCTTGCTTGGTATATTCTTTTTGTTTCTGTAGGAAAGTGGAATGCTAAATATGTAGCTGCATTTTTCCCATGCTGAGTAACATATCCAGCATTTGGCAAACTTCGGAACTGTAGAGTATGTTGGCAGCTTTAGTCCAAGAATTTTCCTCTGTGATGATTTCTTTTCTTTTTTCAGAGTTTGGGTTCATAACAGCATTAATTAAATTTTCATCAGCTATGGTATGTGACAATACAATCCCTTTATCTGCATCAATCCTCTCATCCACATCTACCCCGACTCGCTTCACATTCACGGTTTGAGGGGTCCAGTACTTCAAACAGTGACACCACTTCATGAACTGTGTCTTTGTTGCCATAAGTAAATCCCACAAAGTCTTCTTCAAACCTCAGCCATCATTACAGCTGGCCACAATTTCCTCCAGGCTTGGAGAAGAGTTTTTGATTTCACTGAATTCCACACACAGGCAACACTGAAAACTGAATCTCTGACAGTGTAAGTGCATTTATAGTTGTCTATTGTTCCTTTGTGATTCACAAGCTTGTGAAGGAAATTTCACTGACAAAACTACGTATTTTGTATGACTCCTTGGTCTATAGGTTGTATAAAGAGTGTCACAATGGAGGAAGGTACCTGGTACAGCAACTCGCTAGGGGATGGACGTTTTGGGGACTGAATCCCAGTGGGAGCGAGACTGCCCCTGGGGCCCACCCAGCCTCCTGTACAATGGTTACTGGGCCTCTCTTCACGGGGTAATGTAGCCAGGGCATGGCAGTACCACCCACATTCATCTGGCACCAAGGTTAAGAAGGAGAAGAGCTACTCCTCTACTCTCCCTCTGGGCCTTCATGACCTCTTCTAGGGTGAGCTTTACCTTTGTCAATCTGTTGGTTAACCAAGAATTCTGGATAATCCAGTTACACATAAAACAGATTTACTGTACTGATAATCACTTCATCTTGGCCACATACACTATCTGAATGACCACAATCCCTCTTACCTACATCATGATGCAGCAAACATGACCTAAATAGTTAATGTATCTGTCATGCTTAGTATCTCTGCATGCACAAAACAATCATTCAAACCCCATTACATGCTGCTTCTCATTTATCAGAATTACTTTAAAGAGGGTTACATATTTCTTGGAGATCAATTTAGTAAGGTTTCCACTGAGGGTCACAACAGTAGGAAACCTGCACCCACCTGCCATTTTTTAACCATTGATCGTAGCTTATCGGTGGTAAGGTCCATACCATGGAAATTTGTGAGAACATTCCTGCCCTGCACATCTTCAGCAATCAGACGGAACTTACGGAATGACCGCTCAGCATCATTGTCATTTTGCAGATCAGCCAAAGATACTTCAAACACTCTGTATTTTAAGCCTTCGGATGCAATCTCTATTTAAAAAAAATAAGATTTAAACATAAGCAATAAAACAAACTTTAAAGCATGGAGGCTATACATTTCAGTCACTGTACTGTGCAACCACACCAGGCACCAAAAATACACTCCATCACCTGCAGTGACAAATGAATGAGGCCTGGTGGTGAATACCAAAATATTTGCATGCAACATACAGCAAGACTGAGCAAACAGATTTTGTTAAAGTGGATTGTATTTCTGAAGCCCTGAACCATAAAAAGTTGAAGGTGTCAGCTCAGAATGACCAGGAATCCAAGAATCATGTGTTATCCGCAGACTGCTGACAGACGGTAACACATTTAACAGTTTACAAGGTAAGTACCGGCACAGTTTACATACACTAATTTCACTTCATATCTTTCTCTGGGTGATCCCATCCCGAAAAATTTTAAGACACAGTGTATACTGTTTCAAAGCAGGAATGTGAAACTGCACAGCTGTTAACTTCAATATCACCCAAAAGAAGTAAGCCAAAAGCCCTACTTTGGCAATAATACTGAATGCCAGCCATGCTGCAATACAGTCTCTTTGAACTGTGTGTTGGCGACTGTAAAATAGGTATGTTACTAAAATGAAACTTCAAAGTTCAACATTGGAAGAAAATTTTTTTAGGTATGATATCAAAACCAACAAATACACACAAGTGTATAAAAGTAAATTACGCACACCATACAGCTTCCACAAGTTCTGGGCAATGACGTGACAATCTTCATGGATGTGCGTTACAAACGAAAGCTACATGGAAATATTACAGAAGTTTTTGAACACATGTACAGATACAAAATGTTAAGTTTAAAAAATGCATGTGACTGATTCCAATGTATCGTGGATAGTATGTAGTAAATCACCATCAATCACCATTACTCACAACTACTTTTTATGTGTGTTTTCACCTTAATACATACTGTCAACCATGCATTATTTTTAAAATTTAATTTTACTTCTGTGCACTGGCTCAAAAACTTCTGTAATATTTCGATGTATCTACACTTTGTAATGCACATCCCTGAGGATGGCCATGAGTGGCTGTAACATGTAGGAGGTATAAAGTTTGTATAATATACTTTCATAGATCACATCTTTATCCAACTGAATGCACAATTAGATTGTTCTAGAAATGTGAGACTCACTCTGCACTGTGCACTGTACACACAACAATAAGGAATGGATAAATATGCAGCCACACGACCAAACTGATTCATAACAACGTTTTTAACTATTTTAATAATTATAACTTTAGCAAAGCATGACAATAAGCTCCATGATGATGGTTTGTTACACCGAAACATGTAGGAGCATTTTAATGTAAACTTTCATGCAAGTTTTAACATTTCTAGAACAATCTAATTGTGCATTCAGATAAATAATGGCATGATAATATGATGATGCATGGTAAAACTGTGAAAAATACTTTCATAGACTTAAGTGTATTTTGGTTCTGATATAACTAATTTCTCAATACACAGACATGGATCACTTAAAATTGATTTTTTTTTACCACCAGCATGTCATCAATAAAATGAAACCTCAAAGCCTCACCCCAGTTGATTCCTTACCACCCCCCCCCCCTCCCCAGTGTTGTGGGTAGCTGTAAAATGAAACCTTAACACTCAGCATCCAAATTTGGTGGTAATATAAAAGGCCTGGCTTTTATGTTTTAAGTGAAAGTTGGAAACTATAAATTGAGTTTGTTACTAAAATGAAACCTCAAAGCTGAACATTGGTGGTTTAAATATTTCTTGTTTATTCACGTACCTTCGGTCTCATGACAGAACTAATGAACAACAGCACCACAGACTCTTCTCGTCCTACCAACATACTGATTGCAATTCTTAATTAAACAACGCTTCAAAAAACATATATACATGACAGAAGGGCAAGATCTACATGTAAACATACTAATATAACCAAAATATATACTTCCATTTGTGTCCTGCTATTCACATTACCCGTAATGAAAACTGTATTGCACGTGCAGCATCAACAATGAGTGACACACGCAAGTATACACACAAGCCCCAAGCCTTATCTTAGTTTATACACCTTAAAACACAAAGCCTAACGCGTCCTTTGTTTGTTATACCCTATGCAAAAGATTTGGGTATAATGTAATGGCAAGAAACAAAGCATGAACATTTGTGCAGTCTGTGCACATGTACATCAAATGAGGAACCTGCTTCACATTCCAGATTATTCACAGTCCTGCTGGGCCCAAAACTGAAGATGAAAATGGGTCAGGGTATGTCACTCAGTTCAGTAGTTCGGAGTTGCCTCTTTTTGAGCAAGTGCACACAAAGCAAACTGACAAATGCAACTCAAATTACACTTCCAAGAAATGTTTTCCTCAAATTTCTCAACCCCTGCCAGTATGGCAATTCTGATTGTAGAGGAAAACTTCAAAATAGTAACTTACTTGTTCCTTGTGTACGATTCACAAGAGTTTTGCCAATCTGACGAGTGGCAAACATCGATGGCGCCTTCACATCATACCAATCTTTTCTTGTGAATGGGTCGATACTGAAAAACAAATTAAACTTCGTGAGTGTGTTACTGAAAACACCAAGCTGTCCATTAAATGTACTTTAAAATGTAACTCTACATGACCTCACAAGCGTCTTTTATCTAAAGACATGTCAACTTCTACGATTACAGAATATCGATAGCAGATTAAATAAATATGCCAATGGAGCACAGGTGGAGTACTAGAGACGGAAAAGCCGAAGCAACCGCGGGGTAAAAAAAGTCCCAGTGCCACTTTGAGGCTACCATACATATTCAGTATACCATCACCACACTATCCAACGAACAACGATTACAGTCAACAACTGAACTACCATGTGAATTTTTTACTTTAAATTCTAAACAAATAATTAGACAGTTCAAGCAACATGCTGTTGCCCTACATGCGGATACCGTGATATAACCTATGCAAAATAATATCACTGAATATCTTGCACATCTATTGCATAATACAAATCATACAAGCATATCTAAAAGTAAAAGAATATTTCAAGCAGCAGGTAATATTATTTTACTCACATCTTCTTTTTTACTCCCTTCTTGCCTCCTTTAGACAGGCCCTTATTTTTACCGACAGCCATGTTTGCGGAATTACATACGTGAAGAAACCTGGGACAAGCGGAAGAGGATGTGCAGATGAACCTATCGATATCTCCTTTGAATGATCATAAGTTGTTCGTGAATGAAATAGAAATTTGACTTTCCCCAAACATATAATTAATTACTATTTTATGTTACTAACATATATAACGATTCAGAGAGTTTAACAAAAGCACCATTACGCATTTAGAAATTCTAATTTGTTTCATTCCAAAGAGGTATATATCGATACTTATTATCGATATAACGCAGCAGAATGAACCAGCTGATGAACGAAAATAAATAAAAACATAAAGACTTTGTTTATGTTATTGAGAAGATCTTCCTTTGTATTACAGACATGATGCAGTGAATTACTTGATTATAAATATCGGGTTCATCGTTGGGTACAAGGGACTGTAAAAGATGAACCTGCAGACGTTGTTTCAGGATTTTAATCCAAGGTATGTTGTATTGAGTACACATTTTCTTTGTCAGAGGCTTGCGGTAAATTCTTAAGTATTCCCAATATTTCGCGACCTTTCTCACATGAAATGAAAATGTGCTCCACACGCAGACAGGTTACGGTGAAATAAAAAATTTGAGCCTGATTATCGCTAGTCGATTACCATTAATCTTTCCTGTAATAACTCCATGAGTGATGGTGTTTGTCCTGAGTGTCTTAAAATGTCAATAGTAAAACTACTGTACCAAACAGGAGACAAATCTTGCACTGTTTACTGCTTCATATAAAGTGATTGTGTGCATATGATGGCTTAAATTGAACATTACTAGTCCCGGTACATATTGGTTTTACGAAAATTATATTCTACTGAAAATGCCAAAGTACAGCTAGTAAACAACAAATTAAATGCTGTTAACCAAAACTTTACGTTTGAGGAATATTATTTCTGGCAAAGGTTTCTGACTACATAAATCATGGTATCTTAGCTGAATTATATTTCTGCACCAGACTGGTTTACATTGTGTTTTGCAAACAGAGGGCAAAATGTGAAAACAGCACCACTTAATGCAGTTCAGAATATCTTCTCAAAGTGGGGAACGGTAAAACATGCAGTTCTACAAAGGTCAGTCATAGGGCATTTGCATTTCACATTGATATTTGACATTAAACATGTTCTCAGAATCCATTATATTTGCTGATAATACTAGAATCGGAATTTCCAGTAAGAATGTTAATGACTTCTGTGCAATGGCCATCTGGTTCTGTGGCCATAAATCTCAATAAGTTAAACAATGAAATATGTAATATCAGTTCCTCAGGTGAAGTTTCACCCTAGGAAGGACACAGATGCTCCTGAAATGTAGTGTTTATTTTGAGTATTTGTGACATTCTTGTGAATGTTGTTGATATCACTTATGTAAAACAGTTGTCAGAAATCTATATGTTATAGTAAATTTTGTAATGAAAATTCTCCACATTCTGCATCAAGTACTGGTCATTAGGAAAAGTACACAGCAGAGCTGCTAAATACAAAATTCTTTAGTGTACACATTGGTGACCACATATGGTGGCTGGTGTGGGGCTGTCAAATAAAAAATAAAGTTACCTACTCAACATATTAGTAAACTTTGTCATATAATTTTAATCAATCATTATCACAAGGATATTCTTGTAGTGACTTAAATATGCTATACTTAACCCTTATTTAAAAGGGTGATAAATCTCAATTAGCTAACTATAGACCAATTGCTCTTCTAACAGGATTCTCTAAATTATTTGAAATACTTATGTTTCCAAGAATAAATAAACATTTTCAAGCTCATCATGCATTGGTTCCTCAGCAATATGAATTCTGAAAAGGCTTATCAACTGATAATGCTTCATACATGCTTACAAATTCTATTTTTAAAGCATGGACCAAGAAAATCTATGTTTCTGGTATTTTTTGTGACTTAGCAAAAGTGTTTGACTGTGAATCATGATATCTTGCTGTTTAAACTGAACTATTATGCTATACAGGGAGAAATTTTATATTGTTTTACATCATATTTATACAGTAGGGAACAGAGGGATGAAATTACGTCTTCAGAAACATAGAATTTTTGTTATAGTTAGGTGATTGATAGGCATGGGGTTCCTCAAGGCTTGGTACTAGGTCCTCTTCCCTGTAACATATACATTATTGGTTTTCCCACACAAATTAATTCACTTACTGTGGTTATAATGTTTGCTGATGGCACCAGTATCCTTATCTCTCATACTAATTATGATGATTTATGAAAGTGTTTAACCTTGTAATTCTACACTTCTAAATGGTTCAAGGCCAGTCAGTCAGTATTAAATGTAAAGAAAACAAGTATTGTAAGATTAACTCCTGCTAAACTCTCACATTATCCTCTTACTTACTTACTTACTTACTCCATGGTGCAGAGTCCTTCTTGAGAAGCTAACTGGTTTGCAGCTAGTCAAGAAATTCCCCGCATTTCACAGAACCCGAAGGTTCATTACCGCACTCACAAG
>Ga0123354_10017850_pt1 | contig 11118 bp, 7 predicted proteins | sample TergutLab28metaG_2_FD_97872 | JGI IMG/M metagenome (GOLD analysis project Ga0123354, IMG submission 97872) | Labiotermes labralis P4 segment gut microbial communities from Petit-Saut dam, French Guiana - Lab288 P4 | ecosystem: Host-associated > Arthropoda: Insects > Digestive system > Gut ... | reverse complement strand
TGCAATTTTGACCTCCTGATGATGAGCACATGTGCTCGAAACATGTAGAGACACGAAATAAAACTTATTGTGAAACAAATTTTGTGCATCAAGTTGGTTAAATACTGAGATAAAAAATGCAATGAATGTTTATGGAGTGAGTTGTGAGTTGTTTTCTGCTAAATTTGTTGGAGTAGCTGCTGGTTTTGGAATTGTCGCCGTCACGTTCGGACGGGCCGGTACAAAATTTAAGCAAATTGGCCTACCGCGTGTGCTTTATGGTTTGTTCGGTTTATTTGTGTTAGGTTTTTTTAAACGTCACGAAGTATGGCTGAGTATGGATTCGCCCACGGAGTGGTTGAATGTTTAAGGTCATTTCTTTGAACTTTGTCCATCGGCCTAGTTCTTTTATCTGAAAGCCACAGCGCACTGCAGCTGGTTATATTGCTCACTTTATGCAATAGCGGCACAATCCAAAAATTGCCAGTTTCCAGTTAATACTGCAATTGAGCTCCAAAATATAAAGCAATTGCATCCTACACTAACGGCATCTGGCGGCGTATGTTTGAACAAACAAGTCTCCCGGTTTTGTCTAATGTAGTTGTTACACTTTTTATCTCAGTCGTAATATCAACTCCAAACGGCGGTTTTTGGGTTGTGCCACTGTTGCATTCAGTGGGCGATATTTCCGTCGTAAGTGGGCTGGACATGGTGACATTAGGATTCTGCTGGTCACCTGTTTGAGCTACTCTCATAACCTGCTGAGTGTAAAAGTTAATGAACACATTTTGTTTATAAATAAATGGAAGACCTTTTACTATTGTGGGCCGTGACAGCTCAGTCGGTATAGCGACTCGCTACGGGCTGGACGATCCGTGGATCGAATCCCGGTGGGGGCGAGATTTTCCTTACCAGTTCAGACCGGCCCTGGGGCCCACCCAGCCTCCTATACAATGGGTACCGGGGGTAAAGTGGCCGGGGCGTGGCGTTGACCACCCACCTCCTCCTAGCGCCGAGGTTAAAGAAAGAGTAGAGCCATACCTCTGCTCCACGTCTGGGCCTTCGAGGCCTGTTATAGGGTGAATTGTACCTTTTACCTTTACCTTTACCTTTGACTTTTGAAAAAAAAAAGGATCCCCGTTTGTAGGAATATCAGTCTCTCAGGTTCTGTATTGAAATTCTCACCGCTGCTGTGTGCGCAGTGGCGTTGTTTTTGAGGAATTTAACGGTCGCTAAACTGGTCCAGGACCTCTTTCGCCTTGTGTGGAATCCAGAGGTTGATTCTTCACAGTTAATTGATAAATGTCACCAGTAAATACATGCAGTTAGTTGATAAATGTCACCATTAAATGCATTTATATTTATTGTGGAAATATGTTGTTACCATTCGGCTACATGTTTCGGCCCCGAAATTGTAAACGCTCTGTTAGATCTCACAGTAAGAATATCTTTATTCAAGGCCCGATGATTGCTTTTTGGGCCTGAACGTGTATCGCAGTAGTAACATTTTGTTACACGACAAATATAGATGTCTGATGGTGTCTTTTATTAGCAGTTGCAAAACAAGACGGGGTATCCTTTATCAAAGTAAAATTCGTTGTTCAGTTGCTGTACCCATGAAGATGCTGGCACTACAGCAGTGGCCAGTGCCGCCGGCCGGCAACATTTTGTACAGCAGCGCCCAGTATTTGTGGGCACTCATTATGGAACTTGCTTCATGTCTCACTTTGGGCGCCTAGAATTTTGAGGTGGCTTCTGGATTTTTGGAAAATGTGGACCCGTGCATAACGTTGCGTCGAAACGGCCGGGTCCACTCGCCCAACAAGACGGCCTAACATCCCTCCAAAAAACCAAATTTCCGCTCATTGCCGTGTTAATTAGATGTCACCGCCCCGACACTGCCTTGAGCTTTCTTGCAGGGGGGAACCATCTTGATGTTGAGATTGGAACCTTTCCCGTCGCTGTATTCGTGTTTTCCCGACGGTTCCGTGTGGTTCCTGTGTGTTCGTAATCTGTTTGGGACGGCCCTTGTAATAAATGGCCTGTAGTGAGTTCGAAAGATCTTGTTTGCTTGCCCCTTGTCACTGCAGATCGGTTTGTTTGGAACAGCCTTTACATTGTCCCTCTGTCAGTTTGATAGGTGTTTTCCTTCTGCTGCAGCGAAGTATTGTGTTGCAGGTTTTGGCCAGGGTCTATGATGGCGTTGCCGGTTGCGATTTGAGATTCTTTCGACGTGGATTTTAAGATTGCTCTCTGTAATTCGTGTCAGCATGTGGTTTTTTGTCTGGGAGAATTTATTGTCACCGTTTTCGGTTTTGAACAGTGTTTCATCTAAACTTCGAGCCGTAAAGAACGCGCGAAATTCATGTACCAGTGGACCGAAAGGTTTTATGGTTAACGTAGTCCGCATTGCATTTTATTCACAGTTCGTGTGTTCTGAATACCTCTTAGACAAGAAAGTAATTGTTTGTCTTTATAACACTAATTCTGTCAAGTGTAGAGGTGGGACAGCTTTAATTCATCATCATTTCGATTTACGTGGTACTCGGGCAGGCTGGAGAAAGCATGGAAATTAAATTCACTATAGATTCAGCTAAGAACGTCGTTGAAAAACATGGATATGAGGTCGGTTGTCCACCGTGCATTCACCCTGTGGCGAAATTTCTTGGACCAGCCCCTTAGCCGTATCGGTCGGCTTTTTATCTCTTTTTTGTGAGGGCCAGTTGAAGCGTTTTCAGGCAAGTTCGACAGACTTACCGAATCTCAAAATATGAACTTCTTCTTAAAGAAGTTCCACTTCACCTGTCATGTCCGCGTAATGTAAAGTGGTACGAACCTAGTTCGGTAGTGCATCAAGCTTGAGGAAGGACAATATCTAACGGGTGTTGTATGTAAGAGTGGTTCCGTTGCATTGTTCCTGACTAATGGCGGACATTTGTCCTTCAGTTCGCATTACTTTGAAAAAATTCTGATGAACTGTGCTTGACTGGTCTGTCTTTCGCGATGCTGAATGAACCCTTCCCTCCACTCTGTACATATATGGAAAGATCTGATGTGTGGTTGACCGTGCATCGTAATTCAGTGTGGATAAGAAACCCATTAGATGTCACTTTTGTGTTATCCTTTATTTCTCCTTTACAAGTTGCTCAACATGTTTCGGGCAACCATGTGCCCATCTTCAGGAGCTGACGACTGAGTAGTGTTTCGCCATGTGTTGGTATTGTGCTGTAACAATGAGTGGTATTATTTAGATATGTCTCTCTGTGTGGGTCGATATGTTCTATGTTTGTGGTAAATCTAGTGCACATACCCGTGGCTGCAGCTACAGGTATGTGCACTAGATTTTTAACAGCTGCTTTGCGATGGGTAAATTCCTAACACATGTCACCTGATTGTTTTCTATTAAGGTTAACCATTTAGAGACTAAACGCAATCTGCTGTATATAAGGTACCAGTCCGTACCGCGCTGTAAACACTTTCCACCACGGTTATAAAAACCAATCAGTTAATGACGTATGAAGCAAAAGTGGCTGTCTGTTCTGAGATACGTACAAAACACTCAACGCAAAGCGAGCACCAAGTAGAATTTGTGAATGTTAAACCTGGTCGTACGTACGGAATTCTGAGGTGTGTCATCCCCGTTGTGTGTAGAAAAGACTAATAGTGAGGTAAATATCGGTCATGAAACCACAACTATGGTAGTATGGATTTATGATGGTATTTAATGGCAAAAATAACTACACGTTTCGGCCAATAGCGGCCATCTTCAGGTTATTACAATTTTGCTCAAATAGTATCATATAGCAAAACAACACCGAAAAGAACCCGGAAGACGTCAAACATACTAACCCACAAACCACGCATCCCCAACCCAGTTGAATACCATAGACAACACAACTTTTTATCACGGCCCCCAAACAACCTCCTCCCCTAATACCTACCCATAAACTTACATTCTATCAGTCATTGACCATTAGACTTCCCAGTAAATAAACTGATTTTAACGCGTAACGATGATGAGATCTCAGCATCACCTCGCAATATAGGCATATATATGATACTCTTTGAGCAAAATTGTAATAACCTGAAGTTGGCCGCTGTTGGCCGAAACATGTAGTTATTTTTTGCTATTAAATACCATCATAAATGCATATACCATAGTTGTGGTTTCGTGACTGATATTTACCTCACTATTAGTACGTACAGAAACCGCTAGTCTTTAAAAGGTTAACCTTTTTCTTGCGTGTAGCTTGGCCATTGCCTAGTTCGGAGACGCGGGTCGTTCATGCATTCGTGAGCTCTGGGCGGGCGTGATTGAGGGTGTTCCCTCCCTCACCAGCCAATGCATAGCGTACTGTACGATTTTGTGCTGCGTGTGAGGTCGGCACGCCCTTAGCCACGTCCGCCTAGCGTTTGAGGACTCGATGATCAACTTGTTGAAAATAATTAACTGTCGCCTAAATGAAATTGAAAGGTGATTTGTGTAGTGGCAGAGAGATGTCAGTAGTGTCTGTGTATTGTAAAGTAGACGGTGTGGTGCTGGGGTCTAAAAGTTAGACTATACCGTCACAGAATTTTGGACAACGGCCACGTAACACGCACGGAATGGTACTGCATGGAAGTATAATTTGATAACTGGTACCTAAATAAGCACCGCTGTTAGATCTTTCAGATCTGGGAAATAAAATACGATCCGAACGACTTGGCATAGCGGTAAGGATAATATTAAAGTGGATGTCTTGGGCTATTCAGTTACTGTACATCTTCGCATTTCTGTCATTACCACAACATAGCGAAAGGTAACAGTAGGAATGGGTTAATTATTAGGTTATAAAGCAACATTTACATAGCTGTATAAGTTTGGTGTGAATGACGAGTATTTGCGGATTTGGGAGCAGATGTTCAGTATCCAGTTTGAAGATACGTGGACATTGGCCTGGAGGGACTGAGGAATTGCCCGATAGACTTCCAGCCGGTTGATTAGTAATATGTCTGATTCTATAGCCGTACTTTTTAAACAGACAAGTGCGGTGCTGCTGCACAGAGCACGATTGTTGGTCAGTACAATACATGTAGGGCTTAGCCTGCATCGTAACGTCTTTTTACTTACTGTTCTGCTGTGTTAGTGCTGTAAATGCGATTTTGAATCGTTTGGAGCGTTCTGTTTGCTGTGTATTTCGTTTTGTTTCTTTGTGCTTTATTTCACGACCTTGTCAGTTGATCGTAATAGGTCCATGAATAATGAAATATGAATTGCGAAGTACAGGGTGATTCAAAAAGATGGACTCAGACTATTTGCTCAGATTGGTGATTCCAACGACAAATGTTCTTCCCCCATGGAGGTTGACTGTTGAAACGAAGACGAAACGCACTCTGCACAGCAGTCGCCGACTCAGTTTTAATGAACTCACGAACGCGAAAAATCGTGTGCTTAATAGTAGCCATTTTGCTCTCAACTGACGCTGTTGCACGGCTGTGCGCTAGACGAGCGCTCTAACGGTGGTATTTGAAAATAGGACCTCCTCTTTCAAATGTTTTTAGATCATTCACATAGCTTGTATAGTTCAGGAAATATAGACGTACGAAATTGAGTCCATCTTTTTGAATCACGCTGTATGCGGAAAGAGTTCGTCATAGCTAAAGCTGAGGTGCTCACTTGACATTAGCATGCAGAGCCCGAGTAGCCGGTCGCTGAGCCGAAATTTATACCCGTGAACTCTTAAAGGGGGGGGTGGGGTGCAAACCACGTGATCACGTCTGTTCGATACTACTGCTGCTGACGAGGACACGTCGTAATGGTTTTGTAGTGCTGCTATATGGAAGTGATGCTAGTGGAGTTTGTTTTAATATGTTTCATCTTTCGTGCATTAATCTGATCCGAAATACGTAAATAACCAACACGCATATCTGTGTTCATGGTGTTGTTTTAGTCACAAATTCCCACCAACGTGCTTTGGCCGACATTTCCGGCCATCCCAGGGCGATGCTGTTACACCATAGCACAAAAACACAAATGTGACTAATCGTGTCACCGCCACTCTGCAATAATTAAAATTATAATTTGCGTTAAAATCATTTAAGTAATATGAATATAGACTAAAAATGGATAATTAAAGTCTTGGAGGTTAAAATTGTTTAGTGTGTGCGGAGTGATGACTGATGTAGTACTGTGGTGAGTTTGAATCCAGCATACAGGTGATGCGTTGACGGTGCGGTATGCTAGTTCCAACTAGTTGCAACAAACCAACAAATGCACATCGATAAAATATGTATTATCGTATATAATTATTTACCAACATGTTTCATCGATGCATATTGGTTGGTTTGTTACATCAGTATAATAATTTTTTTAATGCACGGCTATGGAACGTGCACTGTAATGAAGTTGTTTTGGTGTACGGTAGCAACAGTAAAGTTGTTTTGGTGTACGGTGGCAACAGTGAAGTTGTTTTGGTGTACGGTAGCAAAATTAAAGTTGTTTTGGTGTATACTAGCAACAGTGAAGTTGTTTTGATGTACGGTAGCTACAGTAAAGTTGTTTTGGTGTACGGTGGCAACATTAAAGTTGTTTTGGTGTATACTAGCAACATTAAAGTTGTTTTGTTGTACGGTAGCAACAATGAAGTTGTTTTCATGTACGGTGGCAACAGTGAAGTTGTTTTGGTGTACGGTAGCAACGGTAAAGTTGTTTTGGTGTACGGTAGCAACAGTAAAGTTGTTTTGATGTATACTAGCAACAGTAAAGTTGTTTTGATGTGCGGTATCAACATTAAAGTTGTTTTGGTATCCTATAAGCGACATTAAAGTTTGTTTTGGTGTACGGTAATCCGCAGTGAAGTTGTTTTGGTGTTCGATAAGCGACAGTGTATTCGCTTGACACCGAAGTTACTTTGATATACGGGAAACGACAGCGAAATTCCTTCGTTGCAAGATAAAGGACAGTGAAATTTGTTGACACACGATTCATGGCAATAAAGCTGAGACCATTGCGGTGTCATGTGAGCAGTTTGTTCTCAGGAATTGCAATTCGCTTGGCCGTCGGGTTGCACAATTCAGTACTTGGAAGTTCTTAAATCTGACCAGGTACAAACCACCTGTCGAATCGCTGTAGGGTTTAGGGTTGTTACGCGTAACTTTATGGTTCAGCCCTTATTTTGGCGGTGTTGCCACCACCTCTAATGGAATCGGAAGGTCCGTTGCTGGGTTCAGAACAACTGGGTGGATTTCTGATCAGAACAGTTTGGTTCGTCCACACCTTACGTCAAACGATTAAGATGAAGTGGTTAATTTGGCCACGTCTGGACCTATGTATCGCGAATTTTTATATGCCTTAATGCCTGCGATGTAAATCCAACTGAAAGTACATTGGCTCCATGAAGTCCGAAGGAGCGAAGTTTACTGATCCGGCACAAGAACGCCGATTAACAAGGATTTATGGGAATGATGCAGAAAACCGGTATCAAGCAGGTTTTCTTCCCAAATAGGAAACGGAATTGGTTCGGCATTGTTTCACTCCATTGGCAAGAACGTTTTCTTCGTTTCACATTGTAACTTTCTGACGTATATTTTGGACAGTGTCCATTTTTTTCTTTCTTTTAAAGTCGCAGCGTTTCGGTAGCTGGTTGTTTGCTTCACCAGGTGCCTGGGAAGTAAAGAATCTTTCACTGGGCCGTTTGACATTCTTGGGACAAGGTTATGCGACCAGCTCTGCCAAAGGGCCGAATGCGGTCGCATTCGTTACAGAGTGTTCTGCGTTCTGGCTGAGTTCATGTAGCCTGGTAGACATTAGCGAACGTTTTTGAAGAAACTGCGGCTGCTGCCACATGTACGCTGAAGACGCATACGGCAGGTTCCTCCACAACCGAAGAACTTAGCCACACATCCTAGAAGATAGTTTGCGGCGACTGCACTTCATAGAACGTCAGATGTCATATTTACTGCTTTCTGTCACCTGATAAAACAAGGCTGGGTTATCACAGAGTAGTCGGGTAGATACGCCGACGTTTCGATGGAAGCTGGTGCCTGCGTCTTCGGTGTAGGTGATAGTAATTATCGTAGATAACAGCGATGATTATGTGAAGCTTCACATAGAAACATTCGCAGTTGCATAACGACAAGACAGGCAATGTAGTGCGATGTAACAATGAGGCGCGTACGTGCAACCGAACAATTGTTGCAGTGGGAAAACAATGAGTGTTACATATTGTGAGTATGGGTTTCTAGTCCTATGTAGTCAAACACAACTGTGTCACATGAGGTGTATTTAATGACTATGTAATTGACTACGTGTTTCGGCCTGTACTGGCCATCTTCAGGTTGACTTAGGGGAATTTAAGATCTTACTATAAGCATGCACGTGCACGTGTGCGTGCACGTGCATGCTTATAGTAAGATCGTAAGTTCCCCTAAGACAACCTGAAATAGACATTAAATACACATCATGTGACACAGGTGTGTTTGACTGCATACAGTTTTCCAAGTTTCACACACACAACGGGGATGACACACTTCCTAGAGTTCTAGTCCTAGTTTTCCAGCATGCTGTGCGCATGCGCCTAACTGTGATCTATGTCTCGTGTGGTTATACCATATTTTCCCACTTTGCCTCAAAAAGGTACGATTGTCCGCGCCGAGGGGGGGAGGGGGTTTCTGAAAATAAAAACTTGTTTTGATTTTCTGCACAAACTTCAAGTTCTGCATGAAACGTCTCTCGTTCTCAGAAGGATTCACGTACGTAGATGTTCTTTTTAAAGCACATGCTATTATTGTCGGCTGTTAATGAAACTTGAAATTTTCTAGACAGATTTTACAAAAATCGTCAAATGTCAAATTTCATCGTACAGTTGGGGGGGGGGGAGGGGGCCGAGTTGTTCCACGCGGACGGACGTACGAACTGTCAAAATGGGCGTTGTCCAGTATGTCAGTCCCAAAGCTTGATATACGTCCATTATATTATTCTTTTGTTCACTTGTATTTTACTCTGCGCCCTGCCTATAATTCTAGGTGCAGTGCGTATGTAGGTTGGACATAACGCCTTACCGGGGGTAGTTTCCCGGCGGTAAAGCAGCCGGGGCGTGATACTGAGTGCGCACATCCATATAGCGCGGAGGTTCAGAATTAGTGGAGCTATACCCATTCTACTCCTGTGTACCTTCACTTCGTGGGCTGGGCACCTTCACCGTTACCACACTGATTTCGTATCCACGTCACAACAGCTAGTGACAAGTTGCCGGTATCATAATATGCGAACTGGATCGATATGGATCTTCAGCGGTACAAACTGCAGTCCTTTTGCGTTTGTTGTGACGACTTTCCCTGGCGGGTCACGTCATTGGTTACATTATAATGGCGCAAGCAGAGAGAGGAAACTAGGAAGCAGGTCAATGTTGCCATCGCCTTCAATTTCCCACTCTTTCCAAGATTCCCCACCACTCCACGATAACAGTCGCATATCAGCTGTACAACACAGGAACAGACAGACAGTGGCGGATCACGCACGCGGGCTGTTCGTTAGTGGCGTAAGACATGCTGAGGCTATTACGTTTGCCATCATGTTTAAAGATAGCGTTGGGCGCTGACCACGTCCCTCGTCACAGTCCTGCTGGGTTTGTGGTCTGTGTGCCTGGACAGAGGCAGGTGACAGAGGGACGGGGTTCTGTATTCGGGCGGTAGCCGATTCGTTTCTCTTCTGTGACATATTCTAGGTCAGCTCGCCCTCATTTCTTCCAATCCATGTACTGTTTTTAATTGGCCACGGCCTCTTCTCTGAGTTTTGCACTTCAGCATAATGCTTAGTGCGCCCCAGGTGCTTTTGTGGTGTGTAATTTTCGGGAAATGACGACGGCTTCCTCTCCAGTGAATATCGGCGGCTCGTTTCCCAGCGAAGGTAGCCGAAGCGAAAGGGTAAACACCCGCCTGTATTTAGATCTGAGTGTGGAGGTTAGGAACAGCACTGGCAACTGTACCGCCTGCATGTACCTGTAGCTCTGCCTAGTCATAATGAACGTATAATTTGTAATTAGATCAGCTGTTTAACCTGTTAACTAAGGGGAAGTGGTGTTCATTGTCGGTTACATCTCAAGGCTCTCCGTTTACCCGCAACGACACGTTTCTTTGTTATGTTTCAGATAAGAAGGATATGCGCTGGTTTCGTGTGGCTGAGGTTAGGGTTGTGGTGGGCTTTTGTGAGCACGGAAACGAACACGAGATATGACGTGGCGTTTTGTAGTGGCAGAGGAACTGACGAAGTGTCTGGACGACAGTGTTTTCTGGCTGAACTTGGAGGGCGAAGTTATCCACGCTGTTTGGGTCCGTTACATGTATTTTGTTCAGCTGGTCGTGTGTGTTGAGATATTATTGAAGGGGAACCAAACGGCCACTCCTGTTTCGCTCTGTATAGACTTCGTTCGCCCTTTAAGTTCTGTACTGCATCCTTAAGTTACGTGACGTCCGACGTGACGCTATTTTCGTTGCAATTAGTAGCAGGTTCGCATGATTAACACTGCTGCCTCTGCTGGCAATCGTGCAAGGAAATTTGCGATACCCAGTCAATAAGAATACGGACGTTAATGATTCTTCTGACTTACGAGTTTTTCTTAACATGGCGGTGACGTTAGTAAGCTAGAAGGACGTAACCGGACTGATGGAGGGGGCCACTGTAGCTTAATCTGGCCTTGTATTTTGGGGGCCACTGTAGCTTAATCTGGCCTTGTATTTTGGGGGCCACTGTAGCTTAATCTTGCCTTGTATTTTGGAGGCCACTGTAGTTTAATCTTGCCTTGTATTTTGGGGCCACTGTAGTTTAATCTTGCCTTGTATTTTGGGGGCCACTGTAGTTTAATCGTGTCGTGTATTTTGGGGGCCACTCTAGTTTAATCTTGCCTTGTATTTTTGGGGGCCACTGTAGTTTAATCGTGTCGTGTATTTTGGGGGCCACTCTAGTTTAATCTTGCCTTGTATTTTGGGGGCCACTCTAGTTTAATCTTGCCTTGTATTTTGGGGGCCACTGTAGTTTAATCTCGCCTTGTATTTTGGAGGCCACTGTAGTTTAATCTTGCCTTGTATTTTGGAGGCCACTGTAGTTTAATCTTGCCTTGTATTTTGGAGGCCACTGTAGTTTAATCTTGCCTTGTATTTTGG
>Ga0123354_10017849_pt1 | contig 11118 bp, 8 predicted proteins | sample TergutLab28metaG_2_FD_97872 | JGI IMG/M metagenome (GOLD analysis project Ga0123354, IMG submission 97872) | Labiotermes labralis P4 segment gut microbial communities from Petit-Saut dam, French Guiana - Lab288 P4 | ecosystem: Host-associated > Arthropoda: Insects > Digestive system > Gut ... | reverse complement strand
GCCTTTATCATCGGTCATTCCTCCGGTTAACACACTGTCCTTGGCGTTCAACAATTCCACAGTAGCATAACCAATCGCTTCTTTGGTTTTGCTGTCTTTCACGGTGACGGAAACGTCGGGCGCAACTTCTGCATCAAGGGCGATTACTGCGAATAATAAGATATTCGACAAAATGATTTTTTTTATTGCTTTCATAAATAAATGGTTGCATTAATTTTATTATTTCTTTAATTTAATTTTAGATTCAAAAAAAAGACCATTTATTTTAGGGAATAAAACTGATTTGAAAAGATGATAAAGTAAGGTTTTAATATATCAATTTTAAATGGTCGTTTAAATCGACTAAATAATTAAGTGTTTCCAAAACATTTGCAAAATTAATTAAATATTTCAAATATATTTCAATTATTATACGATATAATATGTTAAAAATGAAAATAACTTCAATACGTTGACATACGAAATAAAATTAACACATTTAAATGGCAAAACCTCATGGTTTGTAGCTCTCTAATATTTTTAATACCTTTGTTCCGCAGCATATAGTTTAATGTTTGGAATTGCACTGCTAATTTAATCATTTTCAAAACAAAGGGATATGGAGATAAAACAATTTATTGAAAATTATAGGGGAGCATTCGGTGAAGCCGCCGAATTGCCGATTCTCTTTTGGTATTCTGATTTGTCGATAAACAAAACAGAGAAAATAAACGGATGTTTTTTCCAATGTATGAAAGACGTGAGGGCTGGAATTTCCGTAAGCCTGAATGCTGATGTGATTGGTTGTGGCGGAGGTAAGTTCTATACAGGATTTACCGATTTGCCTGAATATGTTCCTACGTTTGTATCGCTAAAAGAGAAGTATAAGAAAACTCCTGAAATGGTTACAGAGTTTATTGCTCAATTAGACAGACCTCGCGCCGCCGGAAATTATCTAAATTTCGCCCGTATGGATAAAGTTGAGAGCTTTGACGATAAAGATGGTGTTCTTTTTTTGGCTACTCCTGATATTTTGTCGGGTTTAGTCACTTGGGCGTCTTTCGATAATAACAGTGAAGACGCGATCGTTTCTCTTTTCGGTTCGGGATGTTGTACGGCAGTAACCTACGCTGTGTTGGATAATCCGGAAAAAAATCGCCGGACTTTCATTGGTTTTTTTGATCCTTCGGTACGTCCTCATTTTGAAGCCAATATTTTAAGTTTTATGATACCGATGCCGCGCTTTCGAGAAATGTATCACACCATAACCGAGTGTTTCCTGTTTGATACGCATGCTTGGAGCAAAATAAAAGGGCGGATAAATGCTTCCAATTAACATTTTCAAGCAATAAAATCAAATGATATATACCATTCAACCACCCGTATCCGTTCATGCTAAAATCAGGCTGCCGGCATCCAAAAGCATCAGCAACCGGATATTAATTCTGAATGCTTTGAGTAAAAGTCATTATCCCATCGGAAATTTATCGAACAGCGATGATACCCAAGTTTTGGCGAAAGCACTTGTTTCACTTCAAGCAGAAAATACTGTTTTCGATGTTGGGGCGGCAGGCACTTCCATGCGTTTTCTAACTGCTTATCTTGCTCAACACGAAGGCGTTTTCACCATCACCGGAACCGAACGAATGAAAAAACGTCCGATAAAAATCTTAGTAGATTCTTTACGTGAAATCGGAGGTAAAATTGAATATTTGGAAAAAGAAGGATTTCCGCCACTTCAAATTTATGGCGGAAGATTAACCGGTGGTGCGATTCGACTGAATGGGGGCGTAAGTTCACAATATCTTTCCGCTTTGATGATGATAGCTCCATCTACGCAGCAAGGTTTAGATATTCAATTGGAAGGAACTGTCATTTCACGACCGTACATTGATATGACCCTCCGTCTGATGCAAACTTTCGGCGTACAGACCGAATGGAATGGAGAACGCATCCGCATCAAACCGCAAACCTATCGACCGATTCCTTTCACGGTAGAAAACGATTGGTCGGCTGCATCTTATTGGTACGAAATTGTAGCATTAGCGGGAAATACTGCCGATGTAGAATTGACCGGATTGGAACAGAACAGCATACAAGGCGATGCAAAAGTGGCGAAGCTATTTGAATCAATGGTTTCGACAGCTTATCATCCCTCGTTTGATGCAGAATCTTCTGAAAAAGGACTGCAAATTATTAGAGGATTGAATGTTAAGCCTGCAATGAAAGTTGATTACGATTTCACCAATGAGCCTGACTTGGCTCAAACGCTTGCCGTTACTTGTTGCTTGTTGAATATTCCTTTTCATTTCACCGGACTACAAACTCTTCGAATAAAAGAAACCGACCGTATATTGGCGTTACAAACGGAACTGGAAAAATTAGGCTATGTAATTAAAACAAGTGAAAACGCGATGGAATGGGCAGGCGAACGTTGCGAATCCGATTCCGACCCTGTTATTTCCACCTACGAAGACCACCGCATGGCGATGGCTTTCGCTCCCGCTTGTCTGAAAACAGGGAAAATCAGAATAAGTGAACCCGCCGTTGTTTCTAAATCCTATCCGGGGTTTTGGGCGGATTTGGAAAAAGCAGGGTTTATGATGAATGCTTTTCCTGAAGTTTGCTAAGTTCAAAACGAATATTTGACTCCGGTTTTCAGAAAAAACGGATAGCCCGGAGTGAAACACATATCGGAAACCGAAACTGTTTCGTTTTGCAAACGGGTTTCGGTATAAAATTGCGCTTCTCTCCATTCCACATTGAAAAGGTTTTGAATCTGTACGCTCAACTCCCATTTCTTCAAAGGATAAACCAATGTCAAATCGTTTACGAAATAGCCTTTAGCCGTTGCAGAATAATCCTCGTTTCCCGGACGGTTAGCCATATAGCGATAGCGCAAACCGACAGACAATCCCGAATTTAGCCTTACGGAAACACCTCCGGAGCTGGTGAAAATGGGCGCGAGTGGAATGTAGTCTTCCCCTTTCGGATTATCGATGAAACGAGGATGTGCATAGTCGAAATCCGCATCCATATAAAACCATTTTAAGGGCTGAAACCGGACGGATAAATCCACGCCATAACGCTGACTCCTCCCTGAAGGTTCTACAACAGCTTCATCACCGACATAAACAAACTCCTGTTGTAAAAACAGATACCACAATGTGGGCTGTAGCAGCAAACTTGGAAAAGGTTTCAGCACTGAGCCTAAATCTCCGCCAATAGAATAAGGCAATATGTTTTGTCCATTTTGAGCGACTACCACACGAGCGTCGTTAGAGTGAAAGCCCATTCCCGATTTGAGGTACAACTGATATTTATCATTGAAATTATAAAAGAAATTCAGTTTAGGACTGGGTCTTGCCTTGACCACACTTTGCGCGACTTCAACGGGGTCGCCGGTGAGCTTATTGTCCACTCCAAAAATCAAATAATCCAGACGCAAAGCGGGATTGATTGTCCATTTTCCCGACTGCCATTCGCCTGAAGTGTAGGCATACAAATTAGTTTCGCCGACAGAAACAGAAGATAAGTTATCCAATAATGTATAGCGATGGAAAACGTGATTCAGTTCCAAATCGCCAATAGCGTCATAGCGAAATCCAAAGCCCGACTTCCATGCCAATTTGCTGTTTTTGAAATAGAAATTCTTAGCGTATTGATTCATCATTCCGTAAATATTCCGTGATTCTTTCTGTTGAATTTCATCACCATTCACAGGGTCGTTCAAAAAGAAAGTAAAGTCTGAGAATAAACAAAACCGGTAATCCGTATAAAAAAACATACTTTCCCATTTTTCATTGTCGCTGAGAAAACTTTTGTAGTTTAACAATAGGTTGGTACGCGCTGTGTTACCGCCTTCTGTCGGGTCGATAGAACCCCAACGCGAAATGATTCCTTCTTCAACAGCTCGTTCGGGAATTTGTCCCGAAGCATTCCAATTGGAGCTGAACGTAGATGCCTGAACATTGAGATATGATTTATCGTTCAACCATTCATTATATTTTAGAAACAAATTCAGACGGTTGAAATTTTGCTTGACATCAAAAGGACCGTTTGTATAGCCATATTCAGTCGCAATGTACATATTCCGTCGATTTTGATTGGCATTTTCGTTTAGAATATTGAAAACTCCCAGGGTTCGAATCGTATTAAACGCTCCGCCTTCCATTTTAACAGAACTGTTATCAACTTTATCATAAGTTTTAAGATTGACGTAACCTCCTGTGTCAAAGTCGCCGCGATCGGCATAATACGCACCTTTTCCAAAATCGATATCCTGAACGGTCTCGGGAATGACGAAATGTAGATCGGCATAACCCTGTCCGTGAGCATGCGACACCATATTGACAGGCATTCCATCCACCGAAACGGCGATGTCCGTCCCGTGGTCATCGTCAAAGCCCCGAAGGAAAATCTGTTCTGCTTTGCCCCCTCCTGCATGTTGAGCAATGAACAATCCCGGAACTTTGCGGAGAAAATCTTGAGATGTATTTACAGGGTTCATTTTCAAATCGACGCTCATTACTTCGGTGAGTAACCGTTGGGAAGTAACATTGATTTGCGCCAATTCAATTTCATGTCGGTCAAGACGAATATTAAACGAAAGATGACTGCTATCAACAGGATATACCGCTTGTTCATAACCCATTGCAGAGATAAAAAGCGAATCGGGCAAAAGAGCGGTTTTCAAAATAAAACTTCCATCTTGAAGAGTATGAAAGTGAACATCCGCTTTCTTGAGCAAAACGATTACATTCTTAAGCGCTTCGCCCGATTGGTCGTCTAAAACAGTTCCATTGATGGTCTGCTGTGCATTCAAATTTGTCGATGCGAATAAAAACGCAATAATATAAAGGCAAAACAAACTTCTTTTGAATATTGGTAATTTAATAATAAAACAAATGAATATATTATTTGTACATTTCATCTGATCAATAAGTTGATGTTGATTTTCAATGCGGTCATTATAAAAATTCAGACAAATATAACAAAAAATTTTTTATTGCAAAAAAAACGTTTGAAAATTTACAAACAATCGATGAATAGTTTTATAAAAAATCTATCATTATTATCGGCATATTTTATAAAGGATGGCAGTTTAATGGTGTGAAATTCAATTTTCGGATATTATATTTGATTTAATTGAAAATAAGATAGTTATATTTCATTTTATTCGTTTATTATTTTCTATGGAAAAAAATTTCTTCGTAAAACATTAAAAATAATTATGTTTTTCGTTTCTTTTGAAATTATTTTAGTAATTTTGCGCCTCGATTGTTTATTATTTTATTATTACCAACATTATTAAAAATTTATTAAGATGAAAAAGTATTTATTGATTGCGACTGTTGCTCTTGGACTTACAGCTTGTTCAGGAGGACAAAAAGCTGAAAATGCGCAAACAACTAACGACACGATCCCTGCGGTTACAACAGCTCCTGCTGCTGCTTCTACCGATTCTACTGCTACTGCAAGTACAGACTCTGTATTAGTTCAATATGAATCGCTTATCAATCAAGCAATTGATCTTCAAGGAAAAGTGTCAAAAGGTGACGCTGCTGCTCAACAAAATTTGATTAAAGTTATGGATCAAATGAAAACAGTGGTTACAAGCCTTCAAAATGCTGCTGCTAATTTAACGCCGGCACAAACGCAAAAACTTGCAGAATTAGGACAAAAATGGGCTGCTGCAGCTCCTAAGGCTAATCAGTAATTTTTGATCGAATTTAAAATTAGGTTTATTCTTTATGCGTTTAATTAACCCATAAAGAATAAACCTAATTTTTTATCTATTTCCTATCCTTTCGATTATCATTGATGCAACACTATTTCTGTTTTGCAAAATCTTTTGAAACAAAATTCTCCAACGATAAGCAAACATTTTTCGCAAATGCTTGTCCCTCTGCAATTAATTTATCCCACTGATTTTCCTTCAAATGGATTAAATCGTCCGATTGAATTTCGTTTTTCATAAGTCCATAAATGATTCCAGCATTGAAATTATCGCCTGCTCCAATCGTGCTTACGGGTGATATTGCTTCCACCGGATAGTTTTTTTCAAAAACAGGAGTTTTCAACTGAATCGCCTCTTTACCGTGAGTAACAATAAAAAATTTACATCTCGGTGCAATGACGTTTTGATAAACGGTTTCAATCGATTCATTCGGAAAAAGATTTTCAAAGTCTTCGTCTGAACATCGCACGATAGACGCATTCGCAATGTTTTCCATAAAAGAAGGAATCAACAAATCACGTTCCGAGACGTGAGCTTTTCGAAAATTGACGTCGTAATATACAATAGCATTTTGCCGATTAGCATATTGGACAATTCCACGAACTTTTTCCCGTAATACAGGATTTACTGCAAAATAGGAACTTAAGATTAAAATATCGTTTATATTGACTTCCGGAAACTCAATTTGAAGCCGTTGTTTCGGAAAATTACGGAAAAATTGGTATTCCGCCTGCTGATTTTCATCCAAAAAAGCAAGAGAAACCGGTGAACTGCCGTCATCAAAAAAATCAATGTATTCGGTAGAGAGACTATTTTCTTGCATAAAATCTCGAAGTAAATAACCCACCCGGTCGTTTCCTAACTCACTTATAAATAAAGCAGGAACATTACAACGTCCCAAAGAAATCATACAATTGAATGTTGAACCGCCGGGAATCGCTTTCTTCGGTTGATTGTCTCTGAAGATAATATCTAAAAGGGTTTCCCCTATACCAATTACTTTTCGCATCGATTTAAATAAATAAGGTAAAATGAGAACAAGCAAAGATACGACAAATATGAATATAATGAATCATTGAATAATTTAAGAAATTAATATACCTTTGTACCCCAAAAAATTTGTTTATCAATAATAGAATTAAATATAAATCATGGAGTATAATTTTAGCGAAATTGAGAAAAAGTGGCAAGAATATTGGAAAGAAAATAAAACGTATCAAGTTACAGAAGATACAACGAAGTCCAAGTTCTACGTGTTGGACATGTTTCCCTATCCTTCGGGAGCTGGTTTGCATGTTGGACATCCGCTGGGTTACATTGCCTCCGATATTTATTCACGCTATAAACGCTTGAAAGGATTTAATGTTTTGCATCCCATGGGATATGACGCCTACGGGCTTCCTGCCGAACAATATGCCATTCAAACCGGACAGCATCCGGCAATTACGACCGAGCAAAATATTCGGCGTTATCGTGAGCAATTGGATAAAATCGGTTTCTGTTTCGATTGGTCACGGGAAATACGCACTTGCGCTCCGGAATATTACAAATGGACGCAATGGGCGTTTATCCAAATGTTTAATTCGTATTATTGCAGCGACGAACAACAAGCACGACCTATTTCCGAACTGATTGAAACATTTGAAATGCAAGGAACTAAAGATTTAAATATAGCTTCTACCGAAGAACTGTCTTTCTCAGCCGAAGAATGGAAAGGTTTTTCGGAAAAGGAAAAACAAGAAACGCTGATGAATTACCGCATTGCTTATCTTGCCGATACGATGGTGAACTGGTGTCCGGCTTTGGGAACGGTTTTAGCCAACGACGAAGTGAGCGAAGGCTTTTCCATTCGCGGCGGTCATCCGGTGGAGCAGCGTAAAATGAAACAATGGAGTCTGCGTGTTTCGGCTTATGCACAACGGTTGCTCGACGGCTTAGACACAATTGATTGGACGGAATCGCTGAAAGAAACGCAACGCAACTGGATAGGAAGAAGCGAAGGGGCGGAGATAAGATTTGACCTCTCTCAAAACAAAGATGATTTCATCGTCTTCACTACACGTCCCGACACAATATTCGGCGTTACTTTCATGGTGTTAGCTCCCGAAAGCGAATGGGTGCAACGGTTAACTACTTCGGAACAAGAAGCTGCCGTCAAAGAATATATCCACTTAACCAAAAACAGAACGGAACGCGAACGTATTGCCGACCGGAAAATAACCGGCGTTTTCTCCGGCTCGTATGCGGTCAATCCGGTAAGCGGAGAAACAATCCCCATCTGGATTGCCGACTATGTCTTAGCAGGTTATGGAACCGGTGCGATTATGGCTGTTCCCGGACACGACAGTCGCGATTACGCTTTCGCCAAGCATTTCAACCTGCCGATTATCCCTCTGATTGAAGGTTGCGACATAAGCGAGGAAAGTTTCGACGCAAAAGAAGGAATCATGATGAATTCCGGTTTTTTGAACGGATTGACCGTCAAAGAAGCAATAGCCAAAGCAAAAGAATATATCGCTGAAAAAGGATTGGGAAAAGTCAAGGTCAATTTCCGCCTGCGTGATGCTATTTTTAGCCGGCAACGGTATTGGGGCGAACCTTTTCCGATTTACTACAAAGATGGCATGCCTTATCCTGTTGATAAAAAAGATTTACCGATAGAACTTCCCGAAGTAGATAAATTTCTACCGACTGAAACTGGGGAGCCGCCGCTGGGGAGGGCGAAAGATTGGGTTTACAAAAAATACCCCCTCGAACTCAATACGATGCCCGGCTTTGCCGGTTCGTCGGCATATTACCTGCGTTATGAAGACCCGCATAATAACGAAGCGCTGGTTTCTAAAGAAGCGAATGAATATTGGCGGAATGTTGATTTGTACATCGGCGGAACGGAACATGCAACCGGACACTTGATTTACAGCCGATTCTGGAATAAATTTCTTTTTGATTCAGGCGTTGTTTGCAAAGATGAACCTTTCAAAAAGCTGATCAATCAGGGAATGATTCAGGGACGGAGCAATTTCGTGTATCGTATTAAAAACACCAACACTTTCGTTTCAAACGGATTGAAAGACCAATACGATGTAACCCCTATTCACGTGGATGTAAATATCGTATCCAACGATGTTCTGGATATTGAAGCATTTCGGAATTGGAATCCCGAATACAAAACTGCCGAATTTATCCTTGAAAACGGGAAATACAACTGCGGTTGGGCAGTCGAAAAAATGTCGAAGTCGATGTATAACGTGGTTAATCCCGACGATATGGTGGAGAAATACGGTGCTGACACTTTGCGCCTGTATGAAATGTTTTTAGGTCCTTTGGAACAGTCCAAACCTTGGGATACAAACGGCATCGACGGTGTTTCGCGTTTCTTGCGCAAATTATGGAATTTATTCTTTCAAGGTGATGTATTTACGGTTTCAGACGAACAGCCCGCTACTGACGAACTTAAGTCGCTTCATAAATTAATCAAGAAAGTAGGCTGGGATATTGAAAACTTTTCGTTCAATACTTCGGTAGCCGCTTTTATGATTTGCGTCAATGAACTGACAGCCTTAAAATGTAATAAACGCGCTATTCTTAGCGATTTAGTAATCGTAATAGCTCCTTTTGCTCCTTTTATCGCCGAAGAGTTGTGGCATCGTTTAGGTAACCGGACGACTGTCTTTGACGCTTGTTTCCCTGATTACAACGAGGAATATCTAATAGAAAATAGGGTAAAATATACGGTATCTTTTAACGGCAAAGCCCGTTTTATTCTTGATTTTGCAGCCGGCGCCTCTTCGTCGGAAGTAGAACAAACTGTGCTGGCAAACGAAAATTCCAAGAAATGGATGGAAGGGAAAACACCGAAGAAAGTAATTGTTGTCCCGAATAAAATAATAAACATTGTTATTTGATATACAAAAATAATTTATAACTTTACCGAAAAATATTTAACCATGGCCGAACATAATGAATTAGGAAAAGAAGGAGAAATTGCTGCTTTTACCTATTTGGAAAAAAAAGGATATCATATTTTGCATACGAATTGGCGTATGGGTAGTTACGAATTGGATATTATAGCGCAGACTGCCGATGAGTTAGTGATTATTGAAGTAAAGACCCGCTCTGCCGGAAGTATTACGAATCCGGAAGATGCGGTTACAAATCAAAAAATCAGGAATATTATCGCTGCAACCGATTTTTATATCAAGTATTTTGATATTGATTTACCGGCGCGGTTCGATATTATTTCTCTTATAGGTAGTCCGCCGAATTTTGAAATCGACCACATAGAAGATGCTTTTTACCCTCCTGTGACAATCAGGAAACGATAAACTGTCATCAAAACAATTACAAATAAAAATTATCAACTTAAAATAAAAATTTACAAATGAATAATTTAGCAGACATTGGTTTGATTGGGTTAGCCGTAATGGGCGAAAACTTGGTACTTAACATGGAGAGTAAAGGATTTACGGTTGCCGTTTATAACCGGACAGTTTCCAAAGTGGATGATTTTGTGAATGGACGCGGTAAAGGAAAGAAATTTATCGGGACTCATTCGGTGGAAGAATTATGCAAATCTCTGAAACGTCCGCGAAAAGTGATGATGCTGGTGAAAGCAGGTCAGGCGGTAGATGATTTTATTGAACAAATCATTCCTTTCCTCGAACCCGGCGACGTGATTATTGATGGTGGAAATACGCACTTCCCCGATACGATTCGCCGGACGGCATACGTAGAAAGCAAAGGTTTGCTGTACATCGGAACAGGAGTATCGGGCGGTGAAGAAGGCGCTTTGCGAGGTCCTTCGATGATGCCGGGAGGTTCTAAACCGGCTTGGGAACTGGTGAAACCAATCTTCCAATCGATTTGTGCCAAAGCCGACGGCGCTCCTTGTTGCGATTGGGTAGGCGAAAACGGTGCAGGACATTTTGTAAAAATGGTGCACAACGGCATTGAATACGGCGATATGCAGCTGATTTGCGAAGTCTATCAAATCATGAAAGACTTGTTGGGCATGTCGGCTCAGAAAATGCACGAAGTATTCAAAGAATGGAATGAAGGAGAATTAGATAGTTACCTGATTGAAATCACCCGCGATATTCTTGCCTACAAAAATGAAGAAGGCGAAGTTGTTGTCGATAAAATCTTAGATACCGCAGGACAAAAAGGTACCGGCAAGTGGACGGGAGTTGCTGCATTGGATTTAGGTATTCCACTGACGCTCATTGGAGAATCGGTGTTTGCCCGCTGCCTTTCCGCACAGAAAGACGAACGCGTGGTTGCATCCAAACAGTTAACGGGACCAAAGCCTGCCTTTACAGGAGATAAAGCGGCTTTTATCAATGATTTGAAAAATGCGCTGTATGCTTCCAAAATTGTTTCGTATGCGCAAGGTTATTTGT
>Ga0123354_10017848_pt1 | contig 11118 bp, 10 predicted proteins | sample TergutLab28metaG_2_FD_97872 | JGI IMG/M metagenome (GOLD analysis project Ga0123354, IMG submission 97872) | Labiotermes labralis P4 segment gut microbial communities from Petit-Saut dam, French Guiana - Lab288 P4 | ecosystem: Host-associated > Arthropoda: Insects > Digestive system > Gut ... | reverse complement strand
TTTTCTTTTCTGAAAAAGGAGAGAAATCTAGAAAAAATCTCGAGCTGGGGGTGCTTGATCCCAAAGTTTTGACCCCTGGGGGAGGAATTTTCCCCCCCCCCCCCCCCCCATCCCCAAAGCAACCCCCCCCCCCTCTTCCGAAGCCGCATCAGACGAGCACTGCACGCCTTGAGAGCCAAGTATTCCGTGCGATGAATTCCCGCCCACGCAGCTGGATCAAAATCCAGTTCCTTCCTACCAACGATCAAATTTTCTTTGCGTGCCGTTTTTGCCGACTACTGCAATATACGCCATTTTGAAGGCATTAATCATTCTGGGAAAATGATTTGTGGTTGATATTCTGATAAATACCACGTTATATTCAGCAAGTTAAATGGCGTTAATGCAAGCAGCGTACGAAAATTGACTTGTACTGTCTTTTTTAACTTACTGGGTTTTCTCTACCAAAGAAACCATTTTGAAACATGCCGCGACGAGAGTTTCCATAAAATACTGACGCCCGTATCAAGTCACAGTTTTATATCAAAATTCAGATCTCTACAGATGAAGTAAATCTGATGAAAGTTGAGTAAGAGAGCGGCATTATTTTGAACATATGTAGCTGTCTTCGTTGACTAAACATTCAACTCTTCTGCGACGTGGCGACGTCTAGGGGGATTAGCCTACTGCCGACGTTTCGGAGAATCATACTGCCGTCTTGCTCAGAAGAAAGTGAATCAGGGAAGAATGACTTCTTGACCCTGAAGATTAAGATACCACCAGTCTTTCGATATTTCGGACACTAATCTCCCAAAGACATCGTGTCATCCCAGAAGGCTTGTATCTGCAGCAACACCGCAGTGAGAACCTTAATTCTTGCGACTTTTAGAAAGGACCAAATTGAATAATTTCGTAGCGCGGCAGAACGTGTCCGATGGCTGAAAAGTGCTATCTGTTTTTTTTCCAAAACACCGACTGAATCGAAAAAATATACAAATATGCTTATATAAATCTGCTTTATTGGTATTTAGTGTGTTAACTGTTGGCCATGCGCCCGTACACGCACACACACACGCACGCACACACACACACTTCTGCCTCCATACATGCGGTGCATGGAAGCATGCTGTAAATACACACGTAGGATGTCTATACAAACGTAAGTATTGTAGGGACTATGCAACTTACTGTGTGAGCTCTCCGAGGAATTTCATTGGCTGCAGTCGTCACGACGTGGTCGCTGCTCGGCTCGCAGCGGTACGATACCTTTTCCAATAACATTGACTGTGTTTGGCTTACATTCGTAGCGTGAAATTTCTGTGAACGTTTTTGAAATGGACAGAAAACCCTTGCTGACGCTTACGCAGGCCTCTCTCTCTTAAACACCCCCTTAACCTCTAACTCCGCAGCAACAGCTAGCAATGAATAAGGTAATTAAATTGCATTCATACATGCCTACATACATAACCGGCGTATAATACATACATACATGCCTACGTGCGTACAAACATACATGCATACACATATGTACATACATATGTAAATAAACAAATACGTACACACATGCATACATTCGTACATAAATACATAATACATACATACATACATGCGGGTACTCGGTGGCGCAGTTGGTTTCTACAATTCGAAAGGTCGCGGGTTCGATTCCCGATAGTGTCATTGCAATTCTTCATTGACATCCTTCCGGCCGCACTCTGGCCCTGGGGTTGACTCAGCCTCTAACACAAATGAGTACCAAGAATATTTCCTGGGGGTAAAGGCGGCCGGTGCTTAGGACTTCATATGCCGATTGTCTTGAAATCTGGGAGCCTCAACCTCCTGGAACACTCAGGGCCTGTCCAGGCCTGTAATGGAATTGCTTTTTATGCATACATGCATTATACACGCACACATACAAACGTACATACACACACATATAAGATTTTGTCACAATGTGTGGAAGCCGAACACGCTATCTTATTGGTAACGGTAGTGACTTGTATTTGGGAGGTATCTCTTTAGGATTTCGACGGGACACCAACTCTTTTGAGATTCATTTTGTTATTTGTATTTCTATGCAAACAAATGCGGCAGTACGCATCAGTGAAGAGAAGACCACTTCGTTCCACATCTTCGTGTCGTTATTTGCTAGTCCTACCGAACACCCAAAATTATATAATTTGAGGTACTGACTGGTTAGCTGAGTGACTGACTGGTTGACTGACTGACTGACTCACTTACTCACTCACTGCATGTAGCAGAATCCTTCTATAGAAGCCATCTCCTCCTAAGCTAGTCAAGAAATTATTTGCATTGTTAGAACCCGAAGGTCCATTAACGTATTCACAGGAGTCCGCCACCTGTCCCTATCCTGCGCCAGATAATTTCGTTTATTGCCTTAGCCCCCTTCTTGAAGATGTGTCCCAGCACCCTATTGTCAAACACCCTCAGCCTATGTTCGTCCCTCAATTTGAGACACCATGTTTCACACCCATTCAAAACAACATTTGAGATACTGACAGTATTGCTAAATGAAAAGTCCATAGTAGATAATAAAAAGAATATTTTTAGCACATAAAATGAAATGAAATTTGAAATTCAGGTCACTAAAACATTTTAAAAAATCCTGATTTGCATATGCTGCACTGGACTTAGCCTATAACGTAGTTTGCCGATTGGTTGAAAATGTTTATACGGAGTGCATTAAACGATAGCACCTTAGCAATATGGGGACCGCGGTAGCACAGTGGTTAAGGTACTGTGCTACAAATCGGAAGGTCGCTGGTTCAATCCCAGCTGGTGTCATTGGATTTTTCTTTGACATAAAATCCTTCCGATCGCACTATGGCCCTGGGGTAGACTCAGCCTCTAACAGAAATGAGTACCAGGAGCATTTCCTGGGGGTAACGGCGGCCGGTGCATAAGGCTGACAGCCTTACCACCATGCTGTGCCGTTGTCATGTAATCTGGGAACCTTAACTTCCTGGAACCCTCTGGGCCACTCCAGGCCTGTAACGAGACTGCTTTACTGCTTTTTACCTTAGCAATATCATGTCTGTACCTCTGTCTACATGTTTCATCTTCTAAGCTGTACAACGAATGTCGATGAAACTTGGCACTCGGAACTGCTTTAGTATAGCGAATTTAGTTTCGGTGCGTATGGTCTTTGTTAATCCCAACTTTACGTGAATCACAAATTCAACATTTCAATCTTCTTAATATGGAGCTGAGTTCTAATACTGAGTACCTTTATCTTCTTAGTTCGCTCCAGGACTTCATCCGGCTTACCAAAGCTGCAATCCCGCTGACTACATAAAGATATATATATATATATATACGCGCACGCACACACACACACACACACACACAGAGCTTTAAATAATGTCTGTCTGTAAGACCAGACAATTACTGAACCACTGTGATTGAGATTCGCGGTAAGAGAAGGATGATGCGTATTCCGGATGGTTGGGTGATTGATTTTCAGTTTATGTAGCGACGTTTTGCTGATGGATGACGTTAGCAAGATTCTCTAACTGTAGCAAAATATAACTTTCTACCAAGCCCGAATACGCATAATTATTATTGGTGTAAAGAGAAACTTATTTTTAGGTTTCTGTGACCGTGCATCGTGAGCAAATTCAACAGTTAGATGTTCATTATCAATACTTTCTCAACATGTTGAGAAAGTATTGATAATAAACATCTAACTGTTGCATCTTGTTGGTTTTCTCTCTCACTTCACAAGAAACTTATTTATTGTTTATTAAACTTATGAGAGCTCACAAATAACTTAGTATACGTAAGAGCATTTCTTTCATGTTCTAAGTACTCTTTGCTAGGACTAGAACACTGAACTGTGCCTATTTGTAATTCGTGACATGCGGAATGTTTCTTGAACGTGTTCTCGTTGTGCCTTTTGTTGTATTCTCTTTCATATTAACATAGAAAATTCGGAGTTAGGTTACTTGTCATGCTGAGTTTCCGTGTAAATGATGCAGTAATATTATTTACATTGTTATTTGACAGTAACAAATTTTTTATTTTCTGTTTTATGGCATACATTGTATTTTACAATCCAACATCTTCTATGAAAATTCAGTATTATTGTCAATAATTCTGAAGTCAAAACAAAGGTAGTAACGATATCCGTTATTCATCATCCTATCACTGGACGCCAAGTAGTCTGGCTTACTGACAGCGTCACTAAATAAATCATAAGTAAACAAACAAGCAAAAAAGAAAGTACACAATACAAGCTGACCCTTTTGTTTCCCCTCTATTTCTGAGGAGACTGACATGTACCAAGTTCTTGTAACCGTCGTATAGGGTTACTGTCTCAGTAGTGGCCGGGTGGATTGACAAAAACTCTACCGTCAATACTGTACACATTCGTATGACCAGAAATATAAACTGGGTTCTCATTCTGAATGCATGGCTAAAGTCATTTAGTGTCCAAATGTTTACAAAACTGACAGACGTATATTTTTGGTTTTGGTTTTGTTGAGGATTAGCGTCTTCTGGAATGTAAACACTAAATCATTCACAGCGTCACATCTGAAGACCTGAATCCTCAACTAAGGGAAGTTTTAACGCAAAGACAGACAGGCATATCCCAGAAGGCCCCGAATCCTGAGTAAAGGGGAACCATAATAAAAAGACACACAATTACATCGCACAAGAACTGAGACCTCTTGTGTGCTACTGACCTAATGAACACAAATTACATAGTCTTTACACAGTCCTGTGGCACCAGTTGTAACGATTCTGACGTATGCAGGAAGTGCACAGTTAAAATAGCGTCTGCGACATAGATTATAGCTACCGAGATTTTTCGTTGTTTTCCCAAGTTCCTCCAAACGTATACAGGAATATTACTTAAATCAAAACTAGATCGATTCTATCTCCATCCTTTGTAATTCGGTGTTCGCTATCATTCCATCACCCGACGCTGGCTTCTTCCTTGAATAAACTGCGTGAAGCAACGAAGCACAGAGCTCTTGTGTTTCAATTTCAAACGCAGTGTGTTTTTAATATTCCCGATTATTTAGGACTGAAGTGTAACAAATAGGTAAATATGAAAATGATTTCTTCTTATCTCACAAAATTTAAAGCCGATTTTTTTCCGGTTCTAGATTTTCCTTTGTCACTGTGTCTTGTTTCTAGAAGTAGACCTATGCTGGTTTCATATAGCATCCTAGCACATTTTTATCTTTCGGCTTTATTGATGTTTCTTATTCGGCTACCATGTCCTCAGTTTTTCCTCTTTTTTCTTTCGGTATTCTGCCTCTGTAATGTTATCCCTATCAATGACCCGAGAACCCTCTTACGTGCTGCCTCTGTCTGCTTTTTATTTTCTGTTTTCCTCACAGCCGAGTTTGATGTAATTGTTAATATGATACAAGTTTAATATTGCCTGTTTTGTGACTGCAGTTGTATTCTGAATATCTTTGTTTTAGAGGGAAGCGATGTTTGAATTTCATTTTCTCTAAAAACAGGTTTGCCATTTCTTGTTCTGGGAGGTTGTAACACGTACGGTTTTGTTAAACAAGTGAACCCTGCAAAACATGAATGCACACTTTCTTTCGAACAGTCATTACATCAGGGCAGGAATACAAACTAGACGTAGGCCCATGTTAGAGAGAAATGAGGACGGTTCTAGCTAATACATTGAAGAAATCAGATAACACAGTCTACCCGATAAACTGGACATTGGCTTATACCCACCAAGCTGGCCAAATGTAACCGGAAGGTCAAGGTCAAGGTCCTCGTGCTTGCTTTGTGTTGTGGTAAAACTGAAAACACAGAATGGAGTGTAGTGTATCAAACCTTTGCATATCTCTCTTGAGCTGTTATGCTTACACCTCCAGCTTAATTCCATATTGCCCCGTTTATTCGTTTGTCCTTTCTGTTCTGCTACTTCCCTTTTTTTTAAAAGAGGCAAACAATGCCCCAGGCTTTATTGCGTCAAATGATAAGATTTATTAATGAATTGGACAGAATTTGGAAGGGAGCTGTATTGGCCGGATTGACTAAGGAAAACAACGAAAAGTCTCAGAAGAGGCTGAGTATCGGTCGAGATTTGATGAGGCTCATGCAGTCTAAGGATGGTAATTCGCGTGGACAAATTTCAAGGCAAATCTATACAGACCCAAGTCTGGGGGTAGGGTAATGTTGCCTTCGATGTACCACTTAAGAATTTTTAACAAATACGGAGAAATGATTGAGAATAAAAAATGGGGAAATACTATTTTGTGTACCTTGTGCTTTCCTCTATGTTTCAGCCAAATTTAAAAAAATCTGACTCCTCGGCAACTGTCCCAAAAAAATGTATTATTGAACTCGGCAATTGGTCCATTCATAGCACTACGATTCAAAAAAAGGACTACACATTTTCCATCAATGGACTTTAATCATGTTATATGAAAATATAGATTTGTAGGAATAACAATGAAACTATGTGTATGATGCAAGTCTTAAGACTGCCAAGTATGTTCAGATATGCAAACAAGTTTCAGTGAGTGGGTGTGGCCGCCCGGGGTTGAATCCCGGTAGTGGCGAATTTTCTGTACCTGGAGCCCACCCAAGTCCTATGCAATGGTACACGGTCCTTCCCGGGGATAAAGTGGTCAGGGCATGGTGTCAACTACCCACCCCATCTAGTGCCAACGTTAAGGAAACAGTAGAGCTATAGTTTTAGGTTGAACCTAACCTTTACCTTTAATAATTGAGTGCTCATAGACTTCAGGCTTAGGGTACTTCCGGACATGGGCACCCTGACGGAGGTGTAAATTTGAACTATTAGAGAGCATTCAGCTTCTACAATGTACTTGATCACTCATGTCTCCTAGGATGTGACGTCGTGTCGCTTAGTGGATGGTCTCTGACGTTTGGGAGAAAACGCTGTGCTGTAATCTTCCAGGGTCAAAGAGTCAAAGCAGATAATATTTTCGAACTGTTTTACCCCTGAAGACGCAGACATTACGTTTCTTCGAAATGTATGGAACCACATCACGTCCTAGAACATCTGTATCATCATGTTGTATTAAGCTGCTGATATCTCAACAAGAAAAATTTACAACTCCCATTTATGGTTATGGTTCCAACAATATTGCCTGAAACACGACAGCATCTAGACTGATTCTTGACGGTAAAGTGTTTCCGGCATATGCTGTCACGTATGTTTTCGTATCTGTAACGACTTGCTAGAAGGGGAAGGAATAAGGACTGAAATTCAACACTGTATCTTTGTTTTTACCTACAGACCTGAAGATGCTATACAAAACGGTGGATTTCTCTTTGTGACATCTTAAAGCGGCAAACTCGACTCGACTCAACTCGGCCTGGCTCGGCTTGGCTCGACTCGGCCTGACTTGGCTGTGTCCGGTTATTCTGCTCGCCACATAAGCTTGTAGGAAATAGAAAGTGAAAATGCGCTTTTCTTCCATTTGCTATAGATTACTGACTCACCTGTAAGCTATTTCCATACCCGAGGAAAAATAACCAAACAAACCAACAAAGTTTACGTTGCATTACATTGCACAGTGTGCTACTTTTTTAAAGATTCTCCCTATATGTTCTGCATAATTTCCAATTATGCTTGAGTATTCCGTGCTTTGCTCGCTTGGTGCATCTAATCTAAATCAATACAAACTCTCCCCCTCCATAGTGACGTCATCAAAATCTGCATACATTACAGACCTTCCAACAATATTGTTCAAACAGTGTCTGGCATGGTATACTAACATTATGCTCTCAACGCTGTGCGATGTTACTCACACGTTCAAACATGGTGTGCAGTGTTGCAAGCTTCCGCCGCCGTGTGAGTGATATCTTCACTATTCTGGGATTTAACGCAGCGTAGATTGGTATTTGCCGACGTTTCGGGACATCTATCTTTGCCATCATAAAGGGCCAAGCATTTCATGAACTGCATCCTAGATTGGTAGTTACCAACCATTCGGGAAAACCTATCTGTCCCGTCTTCTTGGGCTTCTTACACCTAGAAGACGCGTACGATAGGTTTTCCCGAAACATCTATATATAACTACCAATCTACGCTGCAGTTCTTGGACCTCTTGACCCTTGTAAAATGGGAGATAGTAGTCCCGAAACGTCGGAAACTACCAATCTACTCTGTGTAAAATCCCAGAAAGCGAAGATATGGCTTATAGCAATCTGCCACGGCTATACCTTCTTCAGAATACTTGAGCACTAGGATAAGGAACAGGGACTGGAAAGGAGACTGGCCTAGGTGAAATAAAATGTAGAGAAAACTACGAGAATTTTAGTTTTCAGCACTAAAATCCAGTTCAGAGTGTTAATATAAAAGTATGACACGTTGCATGTAATTTGGAATAACACTGAAATTCAGAACTACATTCATGAAGTGTCTGACCCTTGGTTTCCCCCTATACTTGCCTGTCATGCGTTTTGTAAAAAGAATACACAGTAAGCGTAAACCCAGGAATAAAAAGTGTTTCTTGTTTTTGTTTCAGAAAAAGGCGTAACATCTTGTTGCTTTCTTGATCAAGAGATAATCTTTCAGCTCATCAAGTAATTTCTCACATTTATGTAACCCGATATTTCATCAATATATTCGCCCTGACTTTAGCCACAAGTCTAGTGTCCAGGCTCCCTTACTTCATCCTTTTTGTAATTATTTGAACATCATGATCCAGACTTCAGACTTGAAGTAACGTGCTCGGTATAGTAGGATACTGGATTGACTGCCAAGGAATTTTGGTTTTATTTCCAACAATGTTTAGACAGGCACTGGGGTTCAACAACGTCGTATTTAATGGGAACCTGGGGCCCTTTTCTTGGCTTAAAATACCCGGGGATACGAACCTGCTTACTTACATACATCCAGTGTCGATGTGAAGAATGAGTGGAGCTATACCTCCATTCCCTCATGTCCTTAGAGCATGTCATTTACAAAATTTAACTTTAACGGCAATATGTCATAGTTTTATCCGTCCCCTAGTTTTAGGGTAATATTTATGGTAATATTTTCCAACTGTACGGCACGGGACCGTAATAACGTCTGACAAAAGATACGCGGTGGCGCAGTTGGTTGTAGCACTGCGCTGCAAATCGAAGGGTCCCCGGTTCGATTCCAGATGTGATCATTTTAATTTTTCGTTGAGTTCTTCCTTCTGGCCGCACTGTGCCCGTGAGTTCGACTCAGCATCTAAGAGAAATGAGCATCAGGGATATATCCTGAGGGGAAAGACGACCGGTGCAGAGAGCTGACAACCTTACCACCGTCACGTACCGATTTTCTAGAAATGCTGGGAACCTGAACATCTTGTAACCCTAAGGGCTTCTCCTGGCCTGTGATAGGATAGATTTACCTTTACTAATGTCTGACAAAGAATAGAAAGTGGAACACAATCAGGGATGTTGTTATGTGTACACATGTAGCACAAAACAGTAAACGGATTCGGGAGCGATATGGCATAGAGGTGCATTCGTAAAAGTAGATTTTTGAAAAAAAGTGTAGTGTCGCATACGGCACTTGTTACACGATAACCCTGAGGGGAGAATCCTTTATCCATATGTGTTATTCTCCAGCTGTTGGATTGTTTGGTTTTCGTGTTGAAGCGGCAACGCGGCTGTCAGTCATCTGCTTGATCAGCCTGACAAAGGTTCGTGCAGTTCCATCACTCTGTTGTTACCTGTCATGGAAAAAGGATATCCCGTGTCCAATAGTGAACGATGAATCTTATCGCTGGGAGCCATATAAAATGCTTTGTCATATTCTATCGTTGCATTGTCTGCCATATTTATTTATCCCAAACCGATACGCAGTTTATTCTTACTACCAGAAGTTCTCTGTCCGCTTGTGGCTGTTCACTTCTATTCATGTCGCAACCTAAATTATCTTATCATATCACGTGACAAGACTTTAAATATTTGTTTAACTGCTGTTACAGAAGGTGCACAGATGTCGTAAAGAACAGGGCTTATTTCTTTGTTGCAAGGATCAAAAATATGTTTTGTGATAAAAATGATCACTTTTCAACGTATTATCTGAAACTAAAAATTTTAGTCTGAAAAGCGCAGAGAGGAGATTATTTGGGAGACCTAATTGTAGATGGGTGGGTGGCGAGCGCATGGGAGAAGAGTAGTGGAACTTCAGTAAGGAACGTCTTGATTATCCGAGCGACTCTGCGTTCTATAATGGATTATATTTCTAGCCCCGTAAATTTCAAAGTTTACTATATTTACCACCTGGTATAGCGTTACGGGTCGCTGCATTTTTGTGCCCAGTGTTTTGTATGAAACCCGCAATATAGAGAGATGGTTTCTATGAACACCAAGGGCAGTGAGATAAGAATCCTTACGTGTAATTTAGATTAATTTTAGTCCTTAATTTTAAAAAGTAAAAGTTTTACCTGTCCACGAAATGAAGACGTATGGGGGAGTGGTTAAATAGCTCCACTCATTCATAACCTCGGCACTAGGAGGAGATGAATATTTAACATCACGCCCTGGCCGCTGTACACCCGGGAGAAAATCCCGGTACCCAATAAATAGAAGACTATGTGGACCCGAGAGCCGGCCTGGAGACGTTTAGGGAGAATACAGCCGGTGAACTGAGTTGCAAGCTGTCGCTTTTCGTACATAAAAAAATGAACGCGTTTTAACTATGGATCCAGGCAATTGCTGAGACAGTGTAATTAATACAAATTCGTTGGACGTCGCATTTTGAAATTTGCTTAATTTTCTCCCTAAAACACTTTTATTCTTGACATTCTAAATCTGCGGAAGCCTACATCCCCAGACATGATACCGTTACATCTGTCGCACGTCGACCGTGGGGACCAGACGACGTATCTGACCACGATGTAGTTCATTCTTGCACAGCAGCGTTGATGTGCCTCGAAGGCCGGACAGAATGGAGAGAACAGAGCAGTTAGGGTAACTTTGGTAATTAGCTGCCTTTGTCACAGCGCAATTGTGGGTGCTTTATACGGGAACCAGGAAAGTCTACCTATCACCTCATCTCCCAACTCTCCACTTCCCCCCCCCCCCCCCCCCCCCCGCCAGTTTCCACCCCAAAAAAAACCCCTTTTTCCCCCCTAAACACCACCCCCCCCCACAAAGTCTTTTTCCCCCCCCTTCCCCCCCCGCTGTTGT
>Ga0123354_10017847_pt1:0-10000 | contig 11119 bp, 4 predicted proteins | sample TergutLab28metaG_2_FD_97872 | JGI IMG/M metagenome (GOLD analysis project Ga0123354, IMG submission 97872) | Labiotermes labralis P4 segment gut microbial communities from Petit-Saut dam, French Guiana - Lab288 P4 | ecosystem: Host-associated > Arthropoda: Insects > Digestive system >... | reverse complement strand
AACTAATGCACCCATATAAAATTTATACATTAAAATACTAAAACTGCTCCGACATGTTTCGGTCCTATGACCATCATCAGGGAGCTGTATTTCTTTGCCTTGCTAAAGTCACATTAAATGCCACATTAAAACCAGTCATAAAGGCAAAGAAATGCATCTCCCTGATGATGGTCTTAGGACCGAAACATGTCGGAGCGGTTTTAGTGTTTTAATGTGTAAATTTTTTATGGGTGCATTAGTTGGTATAGTAATTGAGTGACTAGACAATATGCACGGTGTAACAAAGAAAATACGGCTACATGTTTCGACCCATCAGTCGGTCATCTTCAGGCCTACCGACTGATGGGTCGAAACATGTAGCCGTATATACTGATAAAAAAGTAGTGCTGACGTACATAATTTATTTTATTATATATTTACTCTAGCACTTCGTGATGCCTTCTCTCAAAGCTTTGCAACACCTGATATCCGAGTGCTTAGGAATATTTTGTAATTTATGCCACAAAACTACCTGGTGACCTATCTGAAAATGTCTTATTGGTTCACATAACTTACACAAAAACTGTTTTGCATTTTTCAAGAAAACTAACAATGTCTTACTATAAATGTGTACTTCAAATTGTATGACGTCAGTCTATAATTTATTTATTATTTAGCAACGTTGTTAGATCTCAGATCGCGTCGAATGGTATAATAACAAATAATGAATTGTAAGGGTTTGTAAGGTTATTTTGGCCTAAGAAAGAGGAGGTAACACATGTGTGAAGTCAGTGAATACTGAGGGTATTTATGATCTCTGTTCGTCATCAAATATTACTAGGAAGAATAATGAGATGGATAAAGTATGCGGCACGAATGGGAGACAGGAAAAGTGTATACAGGGTTTTGGTGGGGAGATCCGAGGAAAAGAAAGCACTTGGAAGACCTAGGTGTGGATGGGAAGATATTATTAAAATTGATCTGCAAGAAGTGGGATGGGAGGCATGGACTGGATTGATCTGGCTAGGGATACGGACAGGTGACGGGCGCTTGTGTCTGCGGTAATGAACATTCGGGTTCCATAAAATGCGGGGAATTTCTTGACTAGCGGAAGACATGTTAGCTTCTCAAGAAGGACTCTGTTCCATGGAATTGTTTGTTTTTTTTTTATTTGCTTAGTTGGATAGTTGGTTAGATGGTTAGTTAGATTGTTTGTTTGTTTGTCTGTATGTCTGTCTGTCTGTTAGTCAGCTAGTTAGATAGTTGATCAGAGCATGCAGAGAGAAATTGTTTCCATTGTTTGGATATCTTCCCTTTTAATATCAACGGCAAGACTGCATTCCTTTAGTCAGACACACGACACCGCGATACTCGCTCTTCGATAAACTTCGCTATAATCCTCTCTTATTATTATATCTCCCCTGATTCAGTCTTTTATTGCATTTCCTAAGATCTACCTCCCGTCTGACTTTCCCCTTCTTTCCCACCTTCCCTTTCCACTCCTGTAAGTCATTCATGTTCTCAATTCTGCCTCTTTTGACCTTTATTTCTTCCCCTTCTCCCTTATAGCGTCTTGGATGTCTCGGGGCAGAGATTCTGTATAAAGACTGCAATAGAGCTGTATCGCAATAACACGCTTATGTCGAGAGCAAAGAAGAGACGAAACACAAACTAACAGGCACACCCAGCACCAGCTAAACATGGGAATACAGATAAAATTGTCGACCCTATAACCTCTTGAACTCTAGCTAAAAACAGAGTAGTTCCCTCTGCTACTTCTGACAGAGCGTCGCCTTTGTTGCAAGATCCACAGGCTTCGCCCCCTTGCCGTCCTATTAACAGCAGCTGTCACTACGAAGACGGGTATGGCGCACTGGTCACTTGCCTTCAGGTGACTGTCAGAACTTCGACGTGCTGTTGGCAACGTGTTTGCCAAGATGTGACACGCGACTGTGGAGCGAAGGGAATTGTTTAAATCATCTTTTTTTGTAAATATTTTAGATAAAAACCTAATATTAACTACAAGAGGTTGAACTAAAATGCGTGGACCTCGACTCACGGTAAACTGGAAGAGCGGTGAACGCTTGGCTCCCTGACGTCACGCGGAAGGATCTGAGGGAACAGTGATACGAGTTGTCCGATAAAATGAAGACATGATGTGATTTAAAAAAAAGGCCAATACAATGGCCACTGTCCAGAAGGAAAACTTATTGGGCGAATAGTGTATAAACACACCAAACTGTAAACAGGGAACATTTTAGAGTTCCCACTTCCACTTCGAATGTACAGAGACAATCTAGTTATGCATTACAAACCCTGTGATATACTTTATACCACAGCATCACTGTGCACGGACGCTATGCAAGGCACTTCCACCAATGTACCTCCCAGTATCGTTTATCGCTGCCATCCTCTGGTCCTATCCATAACTGCTAACAGCAAAGACCACTACATAAAACAGAATTCCAAACCTTGTTCTAATGCAGAAACAAACTGTGTTTATCTCTGAGCCTGCCCTCGTGCAGATCTCCGTAACTACAACACACATATGCGCATTTCCATTAGTGCATTGTTAGCAAACGGAATTATCTATTGTAGCGCTGTTTTCAAATACATATAATTAAAACACGATTGGCAAAATAAATAAGCAAGCCGTCAAATACAACATCCGCGTATGTGACCATTCAACACTTCCTGTACATTCTGCAATAATCGCACCTTCATTCTCACGAGGGGGTACGCGGTTTGTTGATGCACTGAGCTACAAGCCGGAAGGACGCGGGTTCGATTCCCGGTGGTGTCACTGGAATTTTTCATTGACATATTCCTTCCCTGGGGTTGACTCAGCCTCTGACAGAAATGAGTACCAGGAACATTTCCTGGGTGGGTAAATTCGGCCGGTGCGTAGGGCTGACAACCTTACCACCTTCATGAGCCAAGTATCTTGAAATCTGAGAGCCTCAACCTCCTGGAACCGTCAGAGCTGTCCGGGCCTGTAATGGAATTGCTTTACCTTTACCATCCTCAGGAGGAATGTCTTGATCAGTACAGGTTGAGTTATCCCACAGACACGCTGAATTAACACGATTTCTACACAAGGTGTTTCGCTGTTAAAATTGATACCATGTCTGTAATTGGTAATAAAATGTGCTCTTTAGTTTATGCATCCCGTTGCGAAATCACATAATGAAATAAAGCAGAATACAGGGCGTCCTTCGCTTATCAACTTTATGGTTAGTCATTATTTATTACAATGTGTTTCGACCTACATGAAAATCATCAACTACTATAATTTCAAAACACTTTATTTTCCTCAAGCTATAATTTAGTACCTGATGACGAATTAAAGTTTAGCTTGAAATAAATAAAGTATTTTGAAATTTTAGGACCTGATGACGACCATATACGCCGGAACATGTTGTACTAAATAATGATTAATTATAAGATTTGAGTTGTAGAAGATTGTCTCTATAAATATAAGTCCTGCAAATAAACAATAGTTGTAGGTATCAGTCAATAACACAACAATTTCTAAAAAGATGTTTAATAAAGGATGATAGTAAGTACATGTTTCGGCCTATTCCGGCCATCATCAGGTTTTCTTCCGAAAGTGTAGTGGTGGTGCTTTATATGATTGGTTATGTCACGGTGGTGAGGTCTCATCATCTGTGATGTTTGTTATTATTTGCTTTGTTAAGGGAGGCGGGGGGGTGTTCGTGATGTGCGCTGGCTTGGGGTGTGCAGCTCAGGTGTGTCTGCTCGCTGCGTCAGATATACCTGAGCTGTACACCCCAAGCTAGCTCACATCACAGATCCCCCCCCCCGTGCCCCTTAACAATAGCATATAACAACAAACATCACAAATTCTGAGATCTCACCATCGTGACATACCCATACCAATCCTATAAAGCACCACCACCATACTTTCGGACGAAAACCTGATGATGGCCGCAATGGGCCGAAACATGTAGTTACTATCATCCTTTATTAAACACCATTTTAGATATTGTTGTGTTATTGACTGATACCTACACCTATTGTTTATATACGCACAACGGGGATGGCTCATTTCAGAATCCTGCAAATAGTTAAAGCACGGTTCACTTTATCATACAAACAGGACAGTCAACTTTAATATTCAGTCAGACCAGCGGCTTTTTAATTTATATGGGAATTGTGCTGTAGAAACTTCATACCGTAGACATAATAAATCATGATATCCCACCAAATTCATACAGTTTTTATGAGCTTTTCGAAAACCAGTTGCGAGAGGCGACTATCAGCGTCATCGTGCCCATCTGTCTGTTAGGCCGCGTTTGTCATGGTCACTGCTACCCGGAGTGGGAGGGGGAGAGTTTCGTGAAATTTCACATTTTGGGACTTCTACTGAAACTTTGTCGACAGGACTCGATATTGGTTAAAACCGGGGGGGAAAAAAGGCCAAATAAGACTTACAGGCCTTTACTATTTCTCGTCCGGTTTGGTACAGCGGTTCCTACCACACTAAACAGCGTGACGTACCAGTATATAAAAAGTTTGGTTTATGAGTGAGTCACAATCTGGAACCCAGTGAAAAGACAGTCGGCCAACCCGCGCGTGAGCAGATTATTGCATCATCTGTGATGTCCAGAGTTTGTTCCTTTCCTGCCATTTTGCTGTGTATTTACATTTTGAACATGCAGCAGAGAAAATAAAATCATTTAAAATTAATAAATGAAAAATTTGAATCTAGTTTATCGGAACAAAAGTACCCTTAAAATGGTGTTACGTAATTTTTTAAGTCTAAACGTTTGTTAAAATGGGGCAATGTCTCTATTTCCATTGCGAATCTTTTAATGTCTTATGTATAAATTTATTTATTGCCAAGTATTTGTCACTACATCTTTCTTAACAGGTCAAGACTATAACTCAACCCAGCTCATCAGTCGTTTCGCGTGTCTTAATCTCAGGGACTCTAACTGTTCTAAGTAGCAAATCGGGAATAAATAACTGTACACCATAAAGTTTTCTTCGTATTATTTCACCAGATAATTAAAGTTTACAGACGTTTGCGTGTATGGAGGCGCTGTTGAAAATCCATGCACTATTAGCCTCGGTATCACGTACACAACTTTTCACATCCTGAGTAGGAACTTAACTTAAGCTTGAAACCTTAACTTACGTTAAGGTTTCAAACTCACACGGTTCAAATCCATCCCCCCTTAAATATTCTTACTCTTCCCAGTTGACTGTTTAAATCCCACTACTCCCTAATAGACTCAACAGTCAAAATTTGAATACTTTGTTTCTATTGGCTCGCTTACGTAGCGCTGTTTCCGTTTCGCACTAGCATAATTTCCCCGTGTCTTACTGGTCTTCCGCCCCCCCCCCTCCCTCACTGTCACCCTCTCACTCTCTCTAATCCTCTATCCCTGCAAGCTGCTACACAAATCCGTCCCACTCGCCATTCCACCCAAACTAAATTACTAATTAAAACAAATCCATCCAATCGATCAAATATAAAATTTAATGCCTCATAAAACTTAAACTAACTATAACGGTTATGAGACACTAGTAATATTTTAAGCGCTGGAGAAGATAAGTGCAATGAACGTGTTCCGTTGTCTCCAATTAATCACAGCAAACAATCTGTTGCTTTGCATCAATAGCAATTCCCTTCGTCGTGGAACTATATTAACATGAGAGTGCTTCCTTAAATGAAAACCGGCATGCGATGGGATAAATAGCGTATCAATCAGTGCAGAAGTGCAACAGTGTAGTGATGGATGAGTCAACATGAGCTCCTATACTGGAAAGTGATTTCCTCAATCAAGCTTTCAACAGTATTGATTTTCTTTAAAGAGGAAATATGAATGATAATATAGTTCTGTAGACACAGCCATCAGACACACTTCACGCTTTCTTCTACCAAAGCTGCCAGATCTAAGAGCAGAGGCCTCTGCTGGTCACAGTCTACTCAATATCCCACAGTCTATGTGGAAAAGGGTAATGTATAAACTTCGAAACTGAATTTAACATTCATATGTCCGTGCATCGCTAATATATTCTCAGAGTACAACCAACAAGATGCGACATTTCTCAATTCATTTATTTCTATAAGACGCTCTACATGTTTCAGAAAGCTTTTCCGTCCATCATCAGGAGCTCAAAAACTGCACATACAGCGTCAGACATTTGTCAGAGCATTATTGCTACTTGCTGCTAGCCTGGACAGGATGGAGTTGTAGTTCCACCCTGTCCAGGCTAGCAGCAGGTAGAAGTAACGGTCTGACAAATGCCTGACGCTGTATGTGCAGTTTTGAGCTCCTGATGATGGACGGAAAAGCCGTCTGAAATATGTAGAGCGTCTTATAGAAATAAATAAATTGAGAAACGTCGCATCTTGTTGGTTGTACCCTGAGAATATTCGAAACTGAACTTTATTTCATATAGGAGATATCTTCCTAAGGTCTCCATTTTATCAATAGTAAGATATTTGGACCATTTAAAGCCCAGCGGTTACTTTAAATACCATCAGGTTTAAAATTAAACAAGACAATGCACTATAACCTACCATTCAGGTGCGTTCGTGCAACCATTGTTGCGGGGGAAATGTAGTAAGTGTTACACATTCTGAGCATGTGTTTGTAGACTTAGGTAACCAGTATGCAATGCGCATGCGCCATATTGTCATCTGTGGCCTGTCTGGCTCTACCGTATTTTTTCACATAATCTCACAAACTGCAAGATTTTCGGCAAAAAAAAATTATTGAACCTAAAATGTGTGTTTCGATTTTATGTACAGTTTTTGTCTGAAATGTTTTTCATCCTAAGAAAATGTCGGCGAGATGTGATAAAAAATATATATGCCTTCTTGTAAAGTACACGTTATTTTATCAGATTTTAATGAAACTTTTATTTTCCAAAACATGTTTTCGAGAAACGCTCATATACAAAATTTCATGACAATCCGTCCATTGGAATCTGAGTTTTTCCATCCGAACAGTCGGACAGACGGATGGACGGACAGATTTGAAGAACCTAATCATGGCTCAATTAAATAAACAACCAACTAGATGCAACAATAACGGTTTTTTAATGATTTCAATCAGTTCAACATGTTTCGGGCGAAGATTTCGCCCATCCTCAGGAGCACTAGACTCTGTTTACAGCTTGTGGTATAATGCACTGGCGATGCTGCCTGCCTGACAGGCAGTTGGTTGTTTATTTTATTGTATCAGTGATGCACTGTCACACTAACATCAAACTAATCATAGCTTTTTGCAATTTTTCGAAAGCACCTAAAAATTCTACACTCTGTGTTTAAATGTTTTTGTACGGAAATCATAAGAAACAGCAATAGTTTACCTATATAGCATTATCTCACTGTTCCTATGATCGAGACGGATAGTGTTCACTACCGCGCGGTATGAAACACGTAGCGACTGGCCCTCACAACAGATTTGGTTGCAGAATATGAACTCTTACGTGTCAATCACTTTCCTTTTGTATTTAGAATGGAATTGTTAGAATTGCGTGCAAAGTTATTGGTAAAATGTCCCTATTACAATCCAATTATTCACACGGAACACAACTAAACAAAGTTTCACCCAAAATGTTAGAATCATTCCATAAAATGTTGACAAAATTTTCCCCCAAACTCTGGTGCAAATTCATCAAAATACACGGCGTCATACACCAGATGACATCCTAACAAATAACCATTTGGGACTTACGTGGCAGGAAGCTCTAAGGGTGTAAAGTGAGGTGCCATTCCACCACTGAAATGGGGAGGAATGAAGAAAACCAAGGATGTCTCTCGGAACCCCCAGCCTGGGACAGGATTTGAACCCTGGTCCTCCAGAATATAAAGCGAAATTAGTGCCCACTTAAGAGCCACTCTCAGTTCTTTGTAGTTTAGAAGAATTCGATTTATGTTGGTTTAAATTTGATTCCATTCATGTCACATGATGCAAACTTACATTCCCAAGTACAGCGCGATGCAAAACACTTCGCTTCTCCCATGGCACTCGGATTTCTCGGAACCCCGAATAAAAACCTTTGTGCAGTCAATGAAACTTAACCCGTCGCACTGAACAAGAGATAAAATGTAACTGCGAAGCCGGTAAGCTCACTCGGTTTTTCGTTCGGTTCACAACATCGAAATACAAATACAAGAGGAAGGGCGAGACAGACCGACAGACAGACAGAAAGAAAAGTTCGCATTTCCATATTCTAACGGCTGTAGAAAACAGCACTGAATATATATTGCGCCGGAAGGGAATATATATGAAGTGGGCGTAGAAAAACCGCATGTAAAATAAACAAGCTGTAGTCGACTGATGCACAGGGGGCGGTGCAAATCTTCTGTCTATGTTTAATGCAGGTTAAAAGTGTTAGACCAAGACAAATCGTGGACATATGTACTGGTCTTGCACCAGTGAGAGTCGCGCTGCTGCCCTGAGATTTGAGGCTCTCGGGGCTAAGACCACAAAGAATAATGTGTTATGGGAAGTGACGCCGTGTATTCTGGTATAAAAATCGATGTTTGGAGGGAATAAAATACCGTAGTAACCTGAACATGGACAATGTTCTGAATACCTAACCTCGCGCTGTTAGCACGGAGCATTTTAGGGTTACGAAAAATCGGAGATTATGTAAAGGTAAAGCAATCACATTACAGGTCTGGAGAGCCCCTAAGGGTTCCAGGAGGTTAAGGCGCCCAGATTTCAAGACAGTCGGCACATGAAGGTGGTGAGGTTGTCAGCCTTACGCAGCGGCTGCCTTTACCCAACTGGAAATATTCCTGGACTCATTTCTGTTAGTGGTTGAGTCGACCTCAGGGCCATAGTGCGGCCGGAAGAATTATGTCAATGAAAACTTCCAAAGACATCATCGGGAATCGAACCCGCGACCTTCCGGCTTGTAACGCAGTGCCTCAACCAACTGCGCCACTGCATACGCCAGAAACTTTGTACAGATTATAATTTCTCTCTCAATTACCCAACGAAAATAGAAACGATACTGTTTTCTACGAGCGACAGGAATATTTCAGTCAGTACAGCAACTAATTCAATCGACTAAATGACTGATGAAGTGGGGTTCAATCCATGACAATACCCACAGAAGTAAAGTGGCCAGAAAATAAAGCTGGTCACCGACCTCAATTTAGTGCCGAATGTGTGGAGCTATACCTTCACTCCAGCATACGTATTCGTGCATCCAGCCTATGTATGAACTTTTCCTTACCTGCTGAATTGTCAGTTTCTTTAAACGTAAATTTTTCCCTTCGTTTAAGCACAAATCCGTGAAGTCATATCGGCGATTCGAGACGTAACTCATCACATCCTAAACCTCAGCATCAGACACAAATGAGCAGCCAACTTCCCACCCCTGCCGCTTGCACACCCAGAGCCAGTATGGACACTGTAAAGGTGAAAAAAAATATATCACTGCAACCACCGGGAATCCATCCCTTTACCCATTCTGTACAATGACCGAGCTATCCAGTTCAATAGCCTGTGGGATTATTGAAATTGTACGTATGCATTCAACAATAACATTCATTCTGCTAGCAACGTGGATACACGCAAATTTAATCAAATAACAATTGGTGCGTTTATGCCTGCCTCTGGTAGTACTAACTGCTCGCATCAAAGAATTACTGAGGCGAATCAAAAGTAACGTGAATTCAAGCTTAATCTCAGAAGATGTCGTCTTTGTCTTTGCTGTAAAGAAGTTATCTCAGACGAGAAGCTAATCCAATTCGACTGCCCCTTTACGCAGGTTCTACGGACCCGTGGAACCTAGCTACTCTTATTCGCAATGCTACGTCTCCACTAACCAATAAAAGCTAAAGGTAAAGTGCACCCTTGTACAGGCACTGAGGCTCTGTACAGGCCGTACGGTCCATAGGGGAAGTAGAGGTATAGGTAAAGGTAAAGTGCACCCTTGTACAGGCACTGAGGCTCTGTACAGGCCGTACGGTCCATAGGGGGAGTAGAGGTATAGGTAAAGGTAAAGTGCACCGTTGTACAGGCAC
>Ga0123354_10017846_pt1 | contig 11119 bp, 3 predicted proteins | sample TergutLab28metaG_2_FD_97872 | JGI IMG/M metagenome (GOLD analysis project Ga0123354, IMG submission 97872) | Labiotermes labralis P4 segment gut microbial communities from Petit-Saut dam, French Guiana - Lab288 P4 | ecosystem: Host-associated > Arthropoda: Insects > Digestive system > Gut ... | reverse complement strand
CAATCTGTACGACTGACATTCACATTCCTGTTCTAGCTGTTCCTTCACTGAATTCCGAGACGTTACCCAAATTTTTCTTATCTCTGTTTTGGACAGCATTCTCAATATCTGTATAATTTCTTCGGTGTAATGCGGACTCACTTCGTCCACTCCATCAATCAGCACGGCCATATTTCCTGTAGAATTATAGATGTAATTAAACAGCTGTTTCTCCAACTGTGCACCTTCTGTTTCCTTTATTTTTGCTGCTTCCATTAACAGTCTGATGACTGCATTTTCTTCAAAACCCTTTGTTTTTATCCCGTGCAATATGCTGGTATAATTGTTAATATTGACCCTTACTATCCACATGTCTGGGTGATTTTCTCTTGTTTGCTTTGCAAGGTGAGTCAGAAGGGTCGATTTCCCCATTCCTGGTTCATCTGTAACCAAAATAATTCTATCCTCACCTTCTAGCAGTGTGCTAGGTCTCCAAATCTTTGAAGATTTTCTTTGGAATCCTCGTTGCACGCTTGAAATCTCATCAGTGCATTGCCTCCTAGGAATTTTCTGGTCTTTTGTGCATATATTATGCAATGTAGCATTTCCACGGCACTGTTTTGTTGTCCCTTTTTCATTCTCATTCGCCATTGAGAATTGGGGTATTCTCTTTCCATGATCACTGATGAGGCACTTTTTCTCCATGTCAGAACTTGTACCCTGTAGCTCTTCCAAACTTTCCTTTCTGAATTGGACCATTATTTCGCCTTCATTTTGAATGCCACTTTTAAAATTCGTTACTCTCTCAAGGGTTCTGTCGATATAATACTCCAGTGTGTTTTCTGTCGGAGTTCCTAACGAAGGTTTCTTATTTGTAAGCAAGAGAGACATTGAATCACAATCTAATGCCTTGAGCATTCGAAAATCACTTTCCTTGACTAGATGTTTGATTTGTATTTCTGTGCCTTGGAAAATAACCTTCTTCTCCAGAAGGAACGTCGTTGTCTCTGTGACTATATCCGAGAAATTCCAGTCGTCGTATTCTTCTCTCAGCTTCTTTCTGATTGTTCTGCGGACAGCGCTTATTTGCTCTGTGTTGCCCATTCTGTGGGTTATGAAGATGAACTTCTTTTCTTCTCCACATTCATTCAATATTATGGACAGTTCATTTAACACATCTTGAAAATTTTCAGTTGAACTCTGACTCTCCAGCACCAATACATCAAACACACTTTTCCAAGCCAACATAACTTCGGTCTTATAGCGCACAATTTGTTGTAAATTCATTATGATGTGTTTTGTTGCACCCAGCATCTGGTGAATCTTAGCAGCTGTGAGGGTGGTTGATCGTCCGGAGGCGAATATCAGTAAGGCCTTGTGGCGTCCTATCATCTCTTCCATGTCTGTTATTGCCGACTCTTTGTATCTGATACTGTGATCATCAAGTTCAATTTTCCTCTGATCCAGTACCTTTGCTACCAAAGTGGTCCTTACTCTCTCTTTTGTCTTCTCCAAAAGATCATGCTCTTTGTTGTTTTTGGTATCCTTCAGGAAGTAATTAAGATTCTGCCACCAGTCCTTTATAAAGTCAATAAAACACATGTAGGTTAAATCCAGTTCGCTGTCAGGCAACTTCATGCTTTGCTGTAGTTCAGGTTTAATGTGACAATCCATCTCTTTCTCGTCAGCCTGATTGTAAAAGATCCTTAATCGACTCAAGAACTCTCTGTGTTTGGGCAGTTCCTGCAGGTGCTCGTAAATGGCTTTGTGTTCCTCTTCGTTAAACTGCAGCACAGAGCCACCTGTCATTAGGAATTCTTCTTCGCCGATATCTGTAACTTTATTTAGTTTTAGGTGGCGTGCAACATCAGTATTTGTGTATATAATGAACAGACTTTCATCAATGCTACCGTCCATTTTGGCTCCTTCTTCGCTGCAGTTGAAATTCTTCTCCACCTGTATGTATGAGTCATAATATTTACGTAAACTGAAGTCTCCTTTTTCCCCCATCAGTTGTTGCATTGTAACTTTTTGTTTTACTTTGCTCTTTAGTTGCAGGAAGATGTGTTTTTTACTGCAGTTGTCATCAAGATATTCTACTACAACATCATCAAATGCTCCAAACCCCTTCACGTTAGAAGCAAGTTTAAATTTGTATCCTTTGTTTGTGGCCCGTAAGAATGACAAGGCACAGAACTTATACTCGAAAATTTGACCATGTATCCCTGCAGACCCTTTGTCCTTCTCGTAGAATTCTGGGCCCTTCTCTTCTGTATCTGACAGCCTGAAAACAGAGGAGCAATCGATATTCCTTGCAAAAGAATAGGTATTGTGAACCGTGGTCTGAAATTTTGAAAATTGGTTATTTTGTTTTTTTTCAAATTTTCTTACATTTCTTCAGAAATATTTATATTCATATTCATGAGAATTTCCAGACCTTAATTATAATTACTTGTGAGTGATAAATAAGACCGGAACAACTGTTGTTATTGGCTTCTTTAATGGGAAGGAAATTGGCCAATTTATTTGCTCTATTTCGGGTTACCCGAAAGAGTTCTATTTCCAAGTATTTGTGTTTCTAATGACGAACAGTTAGTGAAAAGTGCAGCAAAAACACAAGAACAGAATTATTATTTCGCCAAGTAATGGTAATGTGAAGCAAGGTGTGAAAATTTAGAAAGAGTGTATAATGTTTTGTAAATGATATCAGCTTTGTTTTCGGATTACTCTTTCACTCTCCCTCTCTCTCTTTCTCTCTATCCTTTAACATACGTAAACAGTGAAATGTAATTACTTCAGTATCAATTTCTTCATATACATAACCACTTTATGAATTTCGTCTCGTTTCCTTTCCATCAGTACACACAATTTTCTGCACAATCGTCACTGCAGTTAAAAAATATCAAACACTTAATTAACCAATAGTGGTATTATATAATGTCATGTCGTGTCATGTCATGATATATCGTATACCATATCTTACCATCTTATACGATTGTATTATATTATATTATTATACATTTTGATATGTCAGTTCGCTAATACTCTTATGTTGCAATTCATGTGCGCCACCAACAAATGGCTGTAGAACAGGTAAACCAGAATATACGAACGTCTGTGTTCCATTGACCAATAAGCAGTCAATATTTGTGCACATACGTGTGCTTCATAATAAGAATTATGTATCGAGATATATCGGGATTACATCAATAAAGTCTCTGTCATTTAGCATTATAACCTTCAGTGTTCTAACAAACTCTAGGGTCCTCTTACCCCAGACAAAGCTGCTACGTAAGCAGAAGAATACTGGCACCTGCACCGCTCTGATTGCACAGACACCCTGACGTAGGCACAAATAAGTCCACCCCCTCCCCTTGTGACATGACCCCAGTCTCGATAATGTTACTTTCATCTGGAACTTGAGTGCACGTGGAATTAATCCTGCTACACCAAACTGCACACATACGTAAACCGGTCACCTGAGTTTTAGAAAACACACAGCTGCAGTAAGAACAGGAAGAATGTGTGATTCGACAGCCTAATTTATGTCGGAATTTTGTAATTCGCGTTTCTCGACCCTTACGTATTTCATCTGTTAAAATAATGCACAATGGAAAGAATTTAAAAATTAGTGTCAGCCCAATGAAGAGCAGATTACAAGATAAAAATGAATCTTGTAAGTAATTCATCTCAACCTATAATATTTATTTTCTTATATACAAGAACATTTTCTTATATCAAATGAGATTAAACTAATTATTTCTCCATATTCACGCTTTGTATACAACACCGGAAGTACACACGATGAGAAACATAACCAGTTTCGCTGCTCTCTGTCCTCCGACAGGTCACCTATTCACAATAAGAAAACTTCTCACTCTAAGTTGTGTGTTTTCTGCTGGGTAATGCCCCTGGGCTGCATTTTATGTGTCGACGTTTCGGAATTATCTGTCTGTTCCATCTTCGTGGGCCTATGAAAACGGAACAGACAGAGAGTTCCGAAATGTCGGCATATAAAATTCAGACGCCGTCGATTTACCCAGAAGAAAGGAAACAATCTTCAGAACACGGCAATGGTTTGAAATTAAGAACCTCACTTATTGCGCATGCGCTTGTAGATTTCAATGTACTTTTAACAGTTACATTTATAACAACTAATAATTCTCACAATAAATAAAGAAATAGGCTATTTATATATTTGCTTGTGTATATATATATATATATATATATATATATATACGTATATACATATATATATATATATATATATACGTGTATACAGTATATGTAAGTAAATTACGTCCAAACAACACTTAACCTAATCTTACTTATATTCGTTACTTACTACTGTAATTCCTTTGCAATGATATTTAATGACGTATGATCCCACAATATACACAACGATTTACTATATTTTTGACCTGTAACTTCATTCTGTTTGTAGTTAAGTCTTGTATCAGCCCGATAATGGACTGTTCGGTCCGAAACATGTAGTTATTTAGGGTGAGGAAAGATATATGTATTGTGTTTCACTGCAGTCTGTTATCCTTTCGGTGTAAGTCAATTACAGCTACGAAATCTCTATCAATTTTCAGGACAACCTTCAGTGCAAGTCTCACAAACTTTGCAGTCCTCCTACTGCAGTCACGTGATAGCACCTGCTATGTAAGCAGACCAATACTGGCATTTTCACTGCTCTGACTGTACAAACACAATGATCTACGCGCATGAAACTTTGTGCACTCTGACGAATGGTCACATGGCTTTGGATCGTTATCCTTTGAAGCTGGAGAATTTGTGGAATTACTCCTGCTACACCAAACTGCAGATATATGTCAGGTCTATCATCTCAGTTTCATAAAGCATAGAGCTGCAGCACTAAAAGCAGTAACGTGCGATTGGTTACGTCATTTGTTATAATTTTTGAGGGTTACGCGGATCAGTCGAGCCTTCAGTCAACGCAAATTTTCACAAAAGGATGTTTTTGTTCACTTCGTGGTCACATTGTGTGTGTTTGTGTCACTTAGCGTACCGGTTTGTATATGAGAAACAGAACATAGCGACAGTGACTTAAAGCGATGGACTAAAATCTTAAGTGCTGCGAACGAAACAAACCGTGCGAGAAATGGAAACGCCTGGTATTTCTTTGTTCTGAAATTACGGTCTGTTCGATTTACTGCAAGACGAATGGAGGAAATGTTGGCGGCAATATTATTTCTAAGAAGGGGGGTTTTAAGAAATTCTTCTTCCAAATTCCATGGTGAATGAATTTATTTAGAGCTATTTTAAGATTTTTGCTTGAATCTGTTAGATGTAATAGCTGGATTGTTCGGAATGTCAAAAGGAATGGATAGTCATAATACAACAATTACCAATGGCTTTAAAATTGCGATTGATTGAAAATTGTGTGTGAGAATAATGTTAAAATGTGGGAAATGTAGGTGAGATGTTGCAACTGATACGAAATCTGCAGTGAATGACACATTAAAAAGAAGGTAGGACAAGTGAAAAATAAATCAGATTGGCTTCTATATTCACGTTTCTAATTGCTTCATATTGTGCAGGTTAGTGGACAGACGGCATTACTGTAACATCTTTATAGCGAACAGACTGCAAAGATACGTTCGTACGATTTGAGGGCTGTTGTATGGTATGTCGGCTGTTGTATGATGTGTGGGCTGATGTATGATATGTGGGCTGTTGTATGATGTGTGGGCTGATGTATGATATGTGGGCTAATGTATGATATGTGGGCTGATGTATGATATGTGGGCTGTTGTATGATGTGTGGGTTGATGTATGATATGTGGGCTAATGTATGATATGTGGGCTGATGTATGATATGTGGGCTGTTGTATGATGTGTGGGCTGATGTATGATATGTGGGCTGTTGCAGTTCGGTAGGGAAATGCCGATAATTCTGAGGAGTTTATGGACTCCTTCTCCTGGACATTATGGACATCAGTTTTGTGTGAAACATTGGTGCCACATGGCACTGCAAGTCTGAAATCTCAATCGATTATGCGTGTTATCTACGGACGGCAAGATCTATTGCTGTTGGTTTGTTTATTTGGAACACAAAATGTCCGAGTTACTTGCTGTGTTGTGGAGTTACTGGAAAGTGTTGTTTTTGTGAGTGTTTGTGTTCTGGCGGGATTTCTCTCTCCCGCTCGGGTGTAAATGAAGTCTTCACGTTTCTGGCATGTTACGTGGCGTATACAGTTAGTTACATTTAGACTCCACCGAAACGTCGGTAACTAACTAGCATTCAACGTAACCTAACTTTCTAGAAGAACGGAAGTCTCATATTGTCTGTTGTTAACGATTGACGGCTGAGAAATACAACAAAATTTGTAGCGATATTCACAGTACGTTCTGGGCGTATTGCTGTACTTATCAATACACTGTCCATCAAGAAGTGCGGCTGAAGGATGTAATCTGAGTCACGTGGAAGGTATTGTCATTGAGTGCTTAAATAATACAATAGTTAAATTTGTGTTCACACACACAAATTCAGTTGGTGGCAGTTTGTTGAATTTCAGCAGTTTATGTCAGCAATGTTGTGGATGTGACTGGCAGTCTGTTGAGTGTAAGAGTGAAATAAATCTGTTATTGTAGCGGTGCAGAATGATAATGTTATTGCGGTTGTGTTTGTTTGGAGAGCAGGTAAGAAAGGCGAAAGCTTTTAGTTAGACAATTGGTGTCGAGTGTCTGTTGTTGGTTAAATTGCAACGTCTGGGGATTCGCAGCCAGTCTGCGGTAGATAACTGGTAACAGAAACTGGTTGACAGTACAGCAGGGAACGAAGAACTTTCAATACATAAGGTAGAAAATATTTATTTGTTATGTTGAAATAGCAGAACTGAGAAGAGGAGGGTTGTGGTATAATTTGAGAAGCTGACAGTTCCTACATAAATTTAACATCAAAAATAGGCAAAAATTTGGCCGTTCGTCTGTCAGATGGTAATGAAAGTGTCTCCGGTCTTTACAGCTAAGCCAAAAGATTCATAGATTATTTGTGTTTCAATAAGGACATAGTAAATTACACAATAATAATAATAATAATAATAATAATAATAATAGTAACGAATTTTCAGTATTGGAGAGAGCGAATAAAAATCTGAATTATTTTGGAGTTTGTTTGGAAAGCTTATTTTGTTTGAGCGGTTTTTATACAAATCTTTTCGGATTTCTGGTTATAACAGGTCACAAACATCAACGGTGTGCTGCCTACTGCGGAATTTTACACCAAAATTTCGCTACTAAATTACATGTGATAGTGATAGGACGCGAATGTCTAAATTGTATCCTATTTAGGTGGGAGTGGGGTTTATCATTACGGATATCGGTGAACTGAATTGTGATTTTCAAATATAACGTGTAGGTAGGTTGAAACAATTTTGCACGTCAAAAGTGCGGCTAGTTAGAATATCCGAGTGCAGCATGTCATATTATCGTGAGCAACATGAACAGTTTGTGTGTGACCTACATTGTAATTTGTAGTGGTAATTGGTTTTAAGACTGGGAGTGAAACACGTAATGTTAAATCGCCACTGCGATATTGAGTTACTCAACCGGCTGATTAATCTGGTGAAATCCATCAACACACAATTCTACTAGCTAACAAATCCCTCAGTTTAACCTCGTCATTTGTCGAAATATATTTGGCTTGCCTTCACAATTAGTTACTTCCGTGACGTCATTTGTATAACTTCCTGCTGTCTCGCCGTCCGCTGCTGTCCTTATCATGACACACAGCGTTCCTGACAGATTGTACTGCCTTAAGGCACTGAACTGCAGTAGGTGGAAAGGTGGGAATTCGGTTGTGTGATGTAGCAGTGACGTTGGCAAGCATGAGGTTACCTGCAAGCCCTTGCGGCCACCTAACGCACTGACGTGATTGCATCTGCACCTTCAGCAGACCAATACCGGCACCTCCACGGCTTTGAGTGCACAAACCCACTGATCTACGCGCACACGAATTCGCGCACTCTCCTGACTTGTGACATCAGCCTAGGCTCAACAAGGTTATCTGCGCCTCAAGCTGAAGACATGCGGTATTAATATCCTTCTCTTACATGATATTTTAAACAATAAAATGTAATTTGATCAGTATATATTTGTTCATGTACATCTTAACGTCATGCATTCTGTTTCCCATATTTAACATCATATCACAAATGTTTCTGTACGGCAGGAACAATTTGTTGTCGTGTGGCGAACCGTCTGAGATTGACCAATAATGGTATTGGGGGAAGAATATTAATAAATATTTGAAACATTTTCATACGAAGAACATTCCTTCTAGTATAATTTCCTTGGATGGAATGTAAATCAAATTCTTATGTTGGCCATATCTTGAACACTTTCTTCAATGCTTTTTTTTGTCAGAACATTGGCAAGTTTAGTAACTTAAATAGATACGAATAAAATGTCATTATTACTGCACATGCGTTACTTTTATAGTTGGAACATTGTGGGGAGTCATTGCAAGGTTATTTAACTAAGTTCCTGTCTTTTGAATGACAAATTTCAGCGCCATTCTCTCAAACATTACGGTCCTCCTCCCTCAGTCACGCGATTGCAGCTCTTCAGAAGAGCAGTAGGCTCCTTTTCCGCGAAAGATTTTTTAGCGGGAAGCGCTACTAAGAACGGAACAACTGATTCCAAGATTGACACTGCAGTTCGCTGCTGCCTTCCCCCCACCATCAGTCAGTAGATGCAATGGACTTGGACGAGGAAGTTTTATTGTTTGTATTGTTGCACAAGAAAGTATCTAAGGAAAAAAGTCATCACCAGTACTGGTTTCATTCTCTGCTTGTTGAAGACAAGAAACGGTTCAATTTCAAATGGCCGGCAGTTGGTCTATTTCATTTATAAATAATACAGTGTCAAATTTCTCCAGGGGCGAGAGTTTGGACATTTTTAAACATTCTGAACAGGATGAAAATACAGCAACTTCCCGGTCTGAGTAGCGCATGGAACCGGCACAGCTGTTCACACAGCCTCTCACCCAGCAGCGCGGTACAAAACAGCCGCTTACAGGAGTCGTGAAACACCGGTCCCTGCCGCTGGCAGCGTTAGCAGCGCCATGACGTTGCAGCAGCGCTGAGGAAATGGCAACGTACGCTCTTGGAAATAAATCCATTTGAACGAATGCATTTCTGGCAGAGCCGCTAAACACCGCTCGTGGTATTCCCACCGCTCCAATTGCGGAAGCACACGGATCTACGCGCACTTGATTTCGCGTAATCTTCCGACTGGTTACGTGATCCTACGCTCGCTGAAGCTGGAGACACTCTAAATTAAATCTGCTATACGGAACATTTATCATCAAGTTCCAGTTATAATTTTATTGTTGATTGTAAACATATTCATAAATACGCATAAAGATACATAAAGTGTAGAGACAGGTTATACTGCCAGATAATTAACACACAAATGCGCTCTGCCTATCCGGTCTCAATTCTGTCGCATTAATCAGAAAAGAGTTCACCAAATGTAAGGATCGACTGCTTGTTGCGACTATCGTTTCTTGATTGCCTGTTGTGTGATGATTCTAAGTACCGCCTTTGGTTCTGTGTCACTGTGTCCACTGTTGCTTTAAAGGTCTGTCCACTGTCTGTAACTCACAATGAACAATCTGTTTGTTTTGTGTCACTGTGTCACTGATGTTTTCTAAACTCTGTCCACTGTCTGTCAGTAACTCACACTGAAGGGTCTGTTCGTACTGTGTCACTATATACACTGCTTTCTTGTACAGTCTATAAACTGTTGTCTTCTACATTTCGTCCACTGTCTGTCAGTACCTCACACTGAAGATTCTGTCAGTTTCTTGTCACCATGTTCACTTTTGCCTTCTAAAATCTGTCCAATAACTGTTATTATCTCACATTGAACTATCTGCTTGTTCTTTGTCACTTTGCCCGCTACTGATTTCTAAAGCCTGTCCACAGTTTGTCAGTACCTCACAATGTACCGTCTCTTGGTTTTGTGCGACTAGGTCCTCTGTTGCCTTCTACAATACATCCACTGTCGGTAAGTATTTAACACAGCACAGTTTTTGTTCTCTGACAATGTGTCCACTGCTCTTTCCAAAGCTGAAATTCTGTCCGTCAGTAACAAGCAGTCAGTACCTCACACTGTACCGTGTGTTGGTCCTGTGTCAATATGTCGGCTGTTGCTTCCTAAATTCTATGTACTCTCTGTCTCTAACTAACATTGTACCGTCTGTTGTTTCTATGACACTGTGTCCACTGCTGATTTTAAGAATTTGTTCACTGTTGTCAGTATCTTAAAATGTACCGTCTCTTAGATCTATGTCTCTATATCCACTACTCTCTTCTACATTCTGTCCACTGTCTCTCAGTAACTCCAAACGTACCTTCTGTTGGTTCTGTGTTATTGTGTCCACTGCTGCTTACTACAATCTGTCCAATGTCTGTCAGTACCTCACAATGTACCGTGTGTTGGTCCTGTGTAAGTGTGTACACCTCTGTTTTCTATATTCTGTTAACTATCTGCTTTACCTCACACAATACAGACTGTTAGTTCTGTGTCACCGTGTCCACTGCACTCTTGTAGAGTCTGTCCACTATCTGTCTCTACCCCACACTGCAACGTCGGTTGGTTCTGTGTCACCATGTCCACTGCTGTCTTCTACAGTCTGTCCACAGTCTGTCAGTACCTCACAATTTACCGTCTGTTGGTTCTGTGTCACTATGTCCACTGCTGTTTTCTTCAGTCTGTCCACAGTCTGTCAGTACCTCACAATTTACCGTCTGTTGGTTCTGTGTCACTATGTACACTGCTGTCTTCTACAGTCTGTCCAGAGTCTGTCAGTACCTCACAATTTAACGTCTGTTGGTTTTGTGTTACTATGTCCACTGCTGTCTTCTACAGTCTGTCCATAGTCTGTCAGTACCTCACAATTTACCGTCTGTTGGTTCTGTGTCACTATGTCCACTGCTGTCTTCTACAGTCTGTCCATAGTCTGTCAGTACCTCACAATTTACCGTCTGTTGGTTCTGTGTCACTATGTCCACTGCTGTCTTCTACAGTCTGTCTAGAGTCTGTCAGTACCTCACAATGTACCTTGTGCTGGTTCTGTGTCAGTGTGTACACCGCTGTTTTCTACTAT
>Ga0123354_10017844_pt1 | contig 11119 bp, 5 predicted proteins | sample TergutLab28metaG_2_FD_97872 | JGI IMG/M metagenome (GOLD analysis project Ga0123354, IMG submission 97872) | Labiotermes labralis P4 segment gut microbial communities from Petit-Saut dam, French Guiana - Lab288 P4 | ecosystem: Host-associated > Arthropoda: Insects > Digestive system > Gut ... | reverse complement strand
TGTTATTCTTGCCTTCAAATTTGTAATATCTGGAACTGGTGTCGAAAACACTTTGTCCTTAACATACCGCCATAAAAAGAAGTCAAGGGGGGTGATATCCGGCGATCGTGGTGGCCAGGGTGTTGGACCATCTCTCCCAATCCACCTGTTTGGAAATGTTACATCCAAAAAACAAATGTTACAAATGTTACAATAAACACATGACATAAAATTTTAGAAACTAAAGTAATGGTAAAAAAAAATATGTTTGTATTCCACGTAGTTTTCTTGTAATAAATGTTTGTAATCAGGGAAAGACTTTATGCTCACCCTGTATATCCCCTGGTATCTTTGGAACATTAAAAAACAAACGTATTACCGTCCGTCGAAAATAAATACCTTTTTTTTTATCTAGACATAGCTACATGTTTCTGTCGCTTTCGATCATTATCGGACCATCAGTAAAATATCTGAAAGTAAGCTAAAATACAGAATAAGTGTATTCACTCTGTAGGATCCCACAAGTTTACAATAATTAATACAAAACTGCATAATGCATAAAAATTGTAAAAGCTGGTTTTCAACTAGCTGGCGGTTGGGTTACTTCAAAATATTGTGTTGATGGCCCGGAAAATGGTAGAAAAAGGCCGAAACATGTAGCCGTATTTAAATAAAGGAAGATGATCGTGTTCGACGGCATATTTACACGATTTGTTTGTGAAGCAGGTAAAAAATTCTCCTTCTCAGTATTTTTATTAATTCTGCACTCTACAAAGAATGCTAAAAAAAACTATTGAATTGTCGCGGACTTCTCTGGACTCACCTTGATCGGTGTGCATCCCCCTACCTGATCAGATTCGACACGACTCGACTCCGATCGGCTCGACTCGACTCTGTCGAGTACGCACGCTAAGAAACTATCGAGGACAATGGGCCTATTCACCAAGGCACTATCCATACGAGACCGCAGATCATCTAGCATAGGACGAGACTGACTGAATGGAATGTGTGCCAACCACGTAGACGCTACCCAGTCGAATGGAGAAACACGGAGCGTCACGCGACGCGACTAAACCCATCAGCGTGGCAGATAGTCTGCGTCACTCAGGTCCTCAGGGTCCTGACCAATAGAGTTCCTGCGTTATGGGATGTGGCGCTGGGTAGTCTTTTAGGAAACTACCGACATTTCGGGGGAACTTAATTTCTGCCATTCCAGAGTACAATTGTCTTGGGTGGCAGGATTAGAGTCATAGCAACCAGATGCCATTATTGCTTAGTTACGATTGTCGCGTCTTCAAGGTCCAAACCCCTCACCTCGAAGATGTAGGCAGATCTTTCTGTCGAAATGTTGGCAGATTTTCGATTCACATGCCAGAAGACAATATTTCTTGTTTTGAAATGTCATGAATTAAAATACGAGGTAAGAGAACAGAATAAAAAAATAAGACGCCATTAAGATTATTACACGCGAATGTAATTAACCTCCTGAAGACTAATAATGTGAAATTCATTTTATCTGCAATGTTCCCCGATGTCCGAGAGGGCATTTCTTTATTTCAACGCCCATAGACTTCGCCCACTTGCCTTTCTGATGATAGATTTTTAGGACGAAGATAAGGGTGCAGGATTGGTGAATTAATACTAACAGAGAGAACCGAAGTCTTTAGAAAAGTCGAAAACCATTCCGTACACCACAAATCTCACCTGGACTGACCCGCGATCGAGCCCGGGCCTCCGTTGCAACAGGCAACATCCCCAGCCATGACACACACGGCCCTCACTATTGCCGTTTGTCTACACCAGACACGAAACTTCATGGTGTACTGCACACAAGATACAGTCCGTGCCCGCTATAAATTCTAATGTTTAATAAGAAAACAACTTACTTTCTGTTATATTTTTGTGTAAAAACTAATGATGGACTCTTCGGGCCGAAAGATGTAACTTGGTTTTAGAGTAAACGGTAAAGCAGTCCCGTTATAGGCCTGGAGTGGCCCAGAGTCTTCCAGGAAGTTAAGGTTCCAAGATTTAATGACAACGCCACAGGATGGTGGTAAGGTTGTCAGCCCTACGCACCGACCGCCTTTACCCCCAGGTAATGCTCCTGGTACTGATTTCTGTTAGAGGCTGAGTCGACCCCAGGGCCATAGTCCAATCGGAAGGATTATGTCAATGAAAAATTCCAATGACACGAGCTGGGATCGAACCAGCGATTATTTTTAAAGTACTAATATTATTATACAATAAATGTCGTACATTATCCTCTTATCTACTTGAATTGTAATGTTTCAAATTGCACTCCAAAATGTTGTATTTTACTACCCCCCAAGAATAAAAACATTTAAAGAGTCAAGTAAGAGCCAGTAACTGTATGTCTTGATATATCATCAAACAACAGGAATGTAAACTGGGTGCGTATTTGCTCTGTCCGTCTCCTGCTCCCGGAACAGTCGAACTTCCTGCTGTATGGTAGGCTATATTAGACCGGCAGCAGCAAAACCACGCGAATTAATTTGTGGCTTCATAGTTAGCTCAGCCGCACTGACCAATTCAGGATGTTAGCACATCAAACAATACAGATCGAAACTCAAACTAACCTAACAGTCTCTCCATAGCAGATTTTCATTCCACACCAGTTGCATTGATTTTAAACATATCCATTATGCGACCAGATGGAACCAGAGAGCGATGTTCCCGCTACTGCATTACAGACGGCATACTTACAATGCCTTTCCAAGTATCAACACCGGCGTTCGTCCTTTATCGTACGTTTTGCGTAACAGGAATCCATTAACATTTGTTGAAAGGATGCGACAAATCAGTCGAAGGAAACCAACAGTAACACTTATCGAGCACGTTTCAGTCATGACAAGATATTACGGTTTGTTTATATACGACATGTTCCGAGGATAACCTGACATCAGGTTCATGCAGAAAACTGGTCTTTTAAGGTAAAGTTCACCCAAGAACAGGCCACGAATGCCCATAGGGGGAGTAGAGGTATAGCTCTACTCTTTCTTTAATCTCGGCGCTAGATGGGGTAGGTAGTCAACGCCACGCCCCGGCCGCTTTACCCCCGGGAAAGACCCGGTACCCACTATATAGGAGGCTAGGTGGGCTCTAGGGCCGGTTGGGAAGGGTGCGGAAAAGCTCGACTCCACCGGGATTCGACCCCCGGACCGTCCAACCTGTACTGAGGCGCTATACCGACTGCAGTCATGTAAGGTACTGTAAATAAATGAATATCTCAATATTGGTGTGTTGAAAGTGCCGAAATTTAAGGACTTAGCCTATATTAATTATAATTTTCCACTAATAAAAGTAACAAATTTCACAATTTCACATTAAAATAATCTCAATCAAGCGGGGAAATGTTTATTGCACCTCCAGCCAAAAGGGCACGTAAGCACTCTGCCGGCTGCAAGCATTCAGTCACAGCACACAGCAGTGCCCTCACATAGAAGCCTATAACCTCTCAGCTCGTCAAGAGATGTCCACTCTCTTGTAGATCCTGGCAGAGTGTTGCAGCCTATAAAAGAATCTGCACTTCTAATTGAAATAATACAAAACACTAAGTAATTTCCATCTTACGTGTGCGACATTCAATTTCTACCTGTGGTGAACACGACAGTATATTTCTTATGTATATACAAAAGTTCCAAATTTATTCATTTTTCTTTGATTTATCTCACATCCGGCAAAGCTATGAGATAACACAGGGCTAGCAAGGTTCCTTCCACTGGACAGTTTTTTTGGTCTAATGGACTGCCTGACCAATCAAACTGGATACATTGTTGTTAGGAAGAGATAACGCTGATGTTTTAAGGTACAGCAACATGCAGTCTTCCACAAAATGGTGGCCGTGTTCGAACACCAGTTTCAGTCCTAAACAGCAATTATTTATTCAAAGTATTTGAAAGAAAATCCAGATTTGCAACAAGCCGATAACAAGCACCTTGCCACTCCTCGAATAATGTAGTACATGTGGTAAAGTGACTGTGGTAACTAAAGAGCGAAACCACTCATTTCCAGGAAATGGCATGTTTCTGTCTACACAACTGCCAATCAAAACTAAAATTTTAAAAAAAATCACAAAATTAAAACAGCCTTATGTTGAAGCGTGGTTGTCGAGGAAAAGGTCCAGAACAATTTCATCTGTCCACCATATTCTAGAAACTTCTTTGACAAATTTAAAATAAAAGTGTAATAGTTTAGTTTAGTTTAGTGCACCCACAGTAGGACAGCCTGCATGCTGTCAGTTAGTGTAATGTAACATCCCCACCAAATCAGCCACTCTGACTGCCATTTTACAAAATCTGCTTTTACATTTCAAAAACCTTACCTGGCCCTCATGCACCTGTGCCTGTATCGGCAGAACAATAAGTGCACCTCATTTACCAACAACAGCAAGGTCACGTGGCGCACAAGGCTTTTATAGAGTGACCACTGTCTTCTTCTCTACGTTGCACCTCATGTTCAGACTTCCTCTCATTTTGTTTTCATTATTAATGCGTCAATATTGTGTGCTGTACTGTCATTTATTGTTACAATAAAGTTTAGAAAATGAAATGCTTCTCTAATGTACATACAGTTTCTTGTGGACAAGATAATACAAGAGGACGTACAACAGCATATATGATTTTCAAAATGGCTTAAACATATTGCTAATTATTTGGTTTCTTTAATAAAGCTAACTCAACGGAAGAGTTTTTCATGAGAAGCTTAAAGCAGTCCAGCTAGGCAAGAAATATCTTAACTTTTATAACATGAAAGTTCAAGACTCAAATTTTTTTAGATATGACGCCATGTAGACAGACAGACAGACAGACAGATAGATAGATAGATAGATAGACAGACAGACAGATTGACAGACAGATAAATAGACAGATACATAGACCAGCTTTTGGAAGACTTTGCTGCCTCCATCTGCAGGTTTATGCAGTCTAAGAAGCACTGTGCACTACGTACCGTTGTCACAACAGCTTGTCTGTGGTCCCTGCCCTGGGCATTTATCTTTAATTTAACACCAAAATCGCTAACTTGAGATATTAGTATACAGTGGATGAAGCACACAAGTGCAGTTTCCTTGGATTCGTATTCTCAGCAGCAACAGTTTTTGTCCAGCGGTACACTGGGTCGTTCCTCCCCACTAAAGCAGACACTGGTTAATCCAAGGGGAAAGTAATTTGTACAGTAGCATATTCAAACAATCGTGCTAGTCCGAGCCTCAGCTCTGCGGCTATACAAGCTGGAGAAGTGTGAGGAAAGATAACCTTCCATAGTCGCACAGCGGAGGGTTCAGCAGTACTCACTTGTCTGCTGGCCGTTGAATCAAGTTCCACACAAGTCCATATTGGCCTGGGTTTGAATAATTGATAAACGAACACAATGAACGACAAGACTAAATGTTAAATTGAGACACTGTGAGAACTCACCATCTGGCACACAGTTCAAAACCCAGACTGTTAACCATGATTGTAATGATGGTACTGGGCCCCAGTAAAGAGGTAAGCACGCCATGATTAATTGTTACATAGCCCATGGGGTGAAGAGGAAGCAACTGGAAAATCAGTACGCCTGAACAGCGAGCTACATAAAAGGGCAGTACATAAACTCACTAATGCAGTCTGTGTATGCAGCCCAACGAAGCTTATTATAGGCACTGGTGAACAGTTTTGAAACATTTCTCAATGAAGTTAAAACACAAGCAGACACTTCTAAATGCACCAAGTTGTCATCTGTCGAATGACGAATGCCTTCTCCGTGTGTTTGGCGATATTGCGGAAGACTATAATACAGGGGTGCTGATAATTCCTTAGCCTGACCAGGAAGAAAACAAGCTAATGTTTCTGTCAGAATGGCATGAATTTCCTTTGGCGCTTTGCCTCGCAGGAGGAAAAAAAAATTGATGACAGCTCGCGTCTCGATGTTGTTGAAATCGCGCGCGTCCCTTACATGCTTCCGAGCTTCTTTCTTTCCTGGTCGGGCTAAGGACTTATCAGCACCCCGGTATAGTCAGAGGAGATAAGAAGGCGCGTAAGATTCAGTTTGCTGACAAAATACTAACCCGTGATTAAACAGAGGCGGAAAAATGCGAAAATCACGCACTCTCTCTTTCTCTGTCTCTCACACTTTTTTCCGAGAAGACTTAACTTGGGCGGTTGGTGATAAAATGCGGTTCTGAAAATTATCTCAGATCAATATGAGGCTGTAGCACCTCCCCACGTCTACATAACGTAGCAAATCTTCCTGTACTAAACTATATTGATTTGTAACACGACAGGCAAAGTACGTACAATGTAACATTGAGGCGCGGTCGTGAAACCATCGTTGCAATGCAAAAACAATAAGTATTACATATTCTGAGTGTGCGTTTGTAGCCCTAGGGATTCAGCACGCAATGCGCATGCGCCGTGTTTCCTGTGGCGTGTCCGGCTCTAATTTTTTTTTTCACATTATCTCATAAAGGGCACGATTTTCGGGAAAAAAGTTATTAAATATTAAATTGTTTTAATTTTCTCTACAAATTTGTCTGAAAGATTTCTAATTCGAAGAAGAATTTAGCGAAATGTTATCATTAATGTATATCGGTCCTCATGTAAAGTACCCGTAATTCTTGTCAGATTTTAATGAAACTTGAATTTTCTGTACATATTTTAAAAAAATACACAAATGCCAAATTTCGTGAAAACACGTCCAGTGAGGGTCGAGTTGTACCATGCGGACGGACGGACGTACAGAGAGACATGCAAGAAACAGTAGTTGCTTTCGGCAATTTTGCGAACGCACTAAAAACAGTAAGTGGGTTACTAACTAAGTCCTGAAAATTCAACAACCACCCCACCTCCCTAAAGTAGGTCGCTGTACCTCTGTGTTGCACCACAGATAAATCTTAATGTCAGAGGCAACAGTGATCATGAGGACAAAAGGACAACCAGATCCGTTGGCACTTCGAGGCGGAATCAGTCAGTCAGACCTACTATTGGCTGCGACAAAAATTATTCCGTAAAGGTTGTATGACATTTGAGATATCCCCATTACTTATTCGTGATCTCTGTCTATATAAACAGCAAATACTCTAGCTGAAATTACGGTTATATCCAGGTTTTTTTTTCTGTCTGGTTAGCTTAGACAAATATTTGTTTACTTCTGTAAGGATTTTCAAAAGTAATCGACCTTGATTGAACAAAGCAGGTTACATATTTCCTTTACCTGCAACACGACATTTAGACAAGATGCACTGAAGGTATGTTCTTTGAAAATTTCATTTCCCTTGTAAAAAGCAAACATGAATTAATTCTGGCTTCTCTTAATATTTCCACTGAATATCCGCACAGTTTGCTATTAAAGAACTGCAATGTAGGATTAAAATTTTCGATATTATCCATGAAGTGATAATTCAAAGAACATTTTAAAATTCAAAGTTGTAAATTTACTAACATTAGAATAAAATTCACTTCCCCCACAAAAGGCTTTGAATCAGAATTTTTGAATTAAAACACTTTATTATCCAACAGATGCACAAATGTATAATTCGTAGATACAATTGGAATTATTATAAAATATTTTAAAATATTTAAAATTGTTCAAACATGTTTCGGATCACAAGGGGTCCATCATCAGGGAGCAATTTTAAATATTTTTAAATATTTTGTAATAATTCTTATTGTATCTGCATCTGTTGGATAATAAAGTGTTTTAATGTCATTGATGCACGGTACAAACACGAAGAGAATTATTGAATGTTTTTCTTCTTTGCTACCTCTTTATACTACAAAGGTTATGGCTGAATGAAATTAGATTTGAAAATACCTTAGGTAAAAACAAAAAATACACATTATTCCAAAGAGACATTATTGCTCTCAATCTCCACAACAATTGAAACTAATTTCCAGCAGTGCCGAAAAATTATAATTATATATGACTTATGAGAATGAGTTTCAGTTACTGTATTGTAACAAAAGTAATATAAAATATGACGAACTCAAGGGAAATGCAGTATTTTTAAAACACAATTTGATGTGAAATAGAAAGTTGTAAAAAGACAGGAAAATCATGCAACACAATGAATATGTGCAAATTTGATTTGAAACGTCCTTCGATTTCAGGTACTTGAGATGCTCACAGCGGTACTCCTGTCGGCTTATGTCTTCTGACATGTACCTCTGTGTCACTGTACAAATAATTCCCGAATTTTAGAAGGACCGTATTGGTTTCATTTTGAAAGCAAAACAGCCCAAGTTCTTTTAAGTTCCGAAAGACTCCATATTTCAATTGTTTTTTGATTTGTCTATAGATCTGAGGGGCACGTGACAGTGGAACTGAAACTGAAACTACTGAAACTGAAACAACTGAAACTAACCGTTTTGGAAAAAATTTAATTTGCTGTCACTTCATCTGTTTAGGAAATTTATATCAATCTTCTCGAACATAAACCGAAACCAACAGAATCACTATCCTCAACGACTAAAATGATTTATCCAAGTGTGGTGCTAGCTTTTGAAATTACATAATCAGGCTTCAGCCTGCAACACGGATACCACCCCAACCCAACCACACCAAAACTCCAACACACATCGAATCAAGAACAATACGACCAGTGTCGTAATTCAACAGAATAGTCACAAGCTCCTGATTATGGATATATTAATGTCCGAAACATGTTGAGCACATAAGAAGTGAAATAAAGTAGCAAGTGACATTAAGTTGGTCTTTTATTCTTCAACTATCACAATGATGCACGGTCCAATAAACAGACGGTTCTATTTCAAAGTTTGAGGTTAGAAAAAGTCAACATTGCGGAAGGCAATTCAATTTATACTTCATTATCATCAGGAAAATGTATTTGTAAAGACCTGCTACGTATATAAGTCATTGTCTTGTTAGGGATGTTTGGAACTTTGCGAGATGTTTCAAAATTTTAAAATTTTTGTGTGTTTATTCCACAATTTCTCGCGGAACCCTTGGCAGGTTTTTGAGGAACTCCGGTTGGCACGAGTGGTCAGGATAGTCACGCAACATCAAAACACTCGATATTCACGTGCGTGTGGGTTTCATGCGCGCGCTCACCCTCGCGTTGAGTTCGGTAAAGCAGCAGCTCAACAGGCCGACTTCAGATACCGTACGGTCGTCTGAAGGAAATGCAAATACAGATAGAGTGTTGGTTTATCTCTTACTTAACATTGTTGGAGTTAAATCAGATGAAAGACAGACAAACAATACAAGCCACACGAATTCAGATAACAGTCAGCTTGTAGTAACTGCACGGAAATTAGTGCGTAAGTATTCCGTGATAAACACTCATGAGTATGGAGTCAAAAGGCACGAATTTCTGCACGTCCCTTAAATACACGCACATTGCACATTGTGACACGAGAGATCTTTACAGCTCTTCTACGTAGATAGGCACATGTTTTTAAATAAGTCTTAAAGACCGTAAACATTAAGCATCATACTGTGTGAACAACAATTTTGTTACGAAAAATGATACTCAAGAAACTCCCTGTATTTTATGTAACCTGAAGTTTAATCCGTGCGTTCACAATAGCTGGCCACTGGTATTTTTCGTGAGCCAGAAAAAGCCAGCAGACGCCCTTTCAACCTACATTTTAGGACAGTCTCAATATTATTCTTCCATCTATGCTTAGATCTTTCAAGCGGACTCCATCCATCTGGTTTTTCCCACCAAACCACTGCATGCATTTCTACGCTCCCCCACGCGTGACACGTGTCCTGCTCATCTCATAGTCACAGCTTTAAAACATTTCACAACTTGCTAGTGTTCTGGTGAGCAGTTGTTACTTCTCACCAAGTCAAGAAACTGGAGGACCACCCCTTCTCGGCTGTTCGGGACTCCTGATTCAATATTCACCTGCTGGTGACAAGGTTGAGGTGGTAAGCAGTTCCACCTGAACATTGTCACCAGCAGGCAACATAATCGGTGCATTATACCACAAGCTGTAAACTCAGTCTAGTGTTCCTGAGGATGGGCGAAATTATCGCCCGAAACATGTTGAGCTGATTCAAATTACTAATAAATTGTTATTGTTGCATCTAGTTGGATGTTTATATAACTTTTTTATTAAATTTTCTTCTGTGAGTTATTCTTGTATACATATTCCATATTATTTATACACCAACAGGCGGTCGTACCCAAAACCCATTAACGACCTTAATACTCAGACAGACACTAATGGCCCAAAAATAAGAAAATATAAAAACGGTGGTCTAGCTTATAAAAATATCCTCCAGGTTATACAATTTGAACGGATTTATCACTTAAGCAAAGCTACGCAAAGTCACCCCCAAAAGTATCAAAGTGAAAGGGGAAAGCTACTGCCGGTTCTGCCTCTATTTGACCTCCTCTTTTGTACTTTTCGGCTTGACGCAGTGCATGAAAGAGTTTTTAACTTCACGCTTCCTTTGTGTGCCATGTCATGGTCTATACATAGCGCATGCGGTGAGAGGCGAATTTCTGCATACAGATGGGTGCGATTGGTTTGCTGTTCAAAATTTACAGTCGATCGGTTCTCACGTTCTGAAATTATCCCTCACGCCTCTACAGGCATTGATTTTTATGAGCGTCCTAAAAAGAATCACTTCAACACAAACTTTAAACCAAGAACTACTAACCCGGAGGTGTTACGTCGTATTTCTGGATGTGTCAGGAATTATCATCGATGTTGCTCCATATTACATGACAAATGGGTCCGTCACCACAGCATGGTATGTCCTCAGGTTGCGGATGAAGGAACTTTCTCCAATATGGAGGGTAGATGCGAATGTATTGAATAAGCAGTCACGGACAGCCGAAAAAGTATGGTCCTCAGCTTGGGGGTTGGGCGAGATGCTAACAATTCTACACCGCAAAAACTGGCCTTGTTACGAAACAAATACACGTGCCTCGGGCCTGGAATGATACTTTAGTACGACCTCAGCAATGGAAAATGGACATGAGATTTGGTACATGGAATGTAAGGAGTCTGTATAGGTGAGGATTATTGCTGACAATAGCCAGGGAATTGGCAAGGTAAAAATTAGATTTAGTGGGTTTACAGGAGATTGGGAGGGATAACGGGGGCACGGTAAGGGCAGGGGATTAAACTTTTGTCCATGGAAAGAAAGGAAAATCATCAATTGG
>Ga0123354_10017836_pt1 | contig 11121 bp, 9 predicted proteins | sample TergutLab28metaG_2_FD_97872 | JGI IMG/M metagenome (GOLD analysis project Ga0123354, IMG submission 97872) | Labiotermes labralis P4 segment gut microbial communities from Petit-Saut dam, French Guiana - Lab288 P4 | ecosystem: Host-associated > Arthropoda: Insects > Digestive system > Gut ... | reverse complement strand
TCCTTATGGTGGACAGAGGAACTGTCCGAGACATGTAGAGTTGTATTCCAAAAATAAATTTGAGAAATTAGTGCATCTAGTTGGTTTTATTATAAGAATTTATCACGATGCACGGTCATCTGAACTTCAAACGATGGTAGTGATAATGTACGCGTAGAGTGAATCCAGTTGGCTGTACAGTGTGTCCACATTTGTGAAAACGGAATTTTTTAAGTCAATGACACCCCGTTGGAAGACCTAGGCGTAGATAGAGAATAATATTAAAAAGGGTGTTCAAGAACTAGGAGAGCGAGGGCGTGGACTGGATTGACCTGAATCAGGACAGGGATAAGTGGTGGACACGACCATACAATGCGGGGCAATTTCTTGTCTAGATGAGAAAATATTAGCTCCTCAAGAAAACTCTGCTCCAAGGAGTTAGCGAATTAATTAGTTATTTCGTCAGCCAGTCATATACAGAGTCAGCTATTTATTTAATACTAGCGTTTTAGTGTGTCTGATGAATTTTTTTCCTCTGACTCGTTATCTTAACAGCTGGCCAGTTAGACCGCCAAGAAGCCTACTCAGACTGTTGCATAGTCAAATTTTTACTCAGTAATACTGTCAGAGTCAGTCAGCGCAGTAAGATACTTGGACAGTTAGTCTGTCAGCATGTCGTTTCTTCAACACCGCCTACAGGCCAATGCAGCCCAAAATATCACATATTGAGGGTCTCTAGATATACGTATAGAATTTCGTTACCATACTTCATTTCTCTGTCCACCAGGTAGACTCCCATATACAAGTTAGTCCGCTAACTAGCCAGGCACAGCATTTCGCTGACAGCAAGCTACTGTCTTCCATACATGCTCAGAATATTACCTAATTACATCAGTAAGTCAGTCAAATGAATATGAATTTGGTAATAAATCATTGATAAGTAAAATTGTAAAAACTCACGTTTTTATTATGATATAAGGGAAAAGTGTCAATAAACATAAGGAACAGCTTTAACCGTAAATGGGACATGAAAACTTTCATTATGCACAACTAGATGTCCAATCATTACAAAGTTATGAATAGACACAGGTTCATTCTACTCACAAAGAAACACTCGCATCATGATGAGACGCCAATGGAACTTACAGTAATAACGAAATCAAAATAAAATCAAATTTTCTTGCAAAGGAAACTCACAAAACGCAATTACTATCGTTTCATTGCGTCGAAGAATACAAGTACAATTTTACATTTTTCCGCATTATACAGAGAAACGAACGACATATAAGGTATAAAACAGAGACAGAAATAAACCAACAGTCACCTAATGCGTTCAAAATAATACCAGTAGATTATGAGAAGTGAACATTCAGGCATATTTCAGTCATTTCACTGTACTACATTCATCATTAGACAAAGTGATTCGCTAAAAACAAACGGTTTCTTGCAGATTTGCAAAGTACAAATGAGAGGTTAAAATTCTTACGTTACCGGCATCTTAAGAACTGCGGTCATCAAAATAACAAAGAGACGCTGACAATGTTAACAAGACCACAAGCGCGTCTCTCCTACGTTACTTGATGTTCACTAAGTGGGTGTAAGAGGATTAAAGTGTCTTTAACAAAATAATATCTGCCCCTTAACTTACGTTTCTTGAAATCTCTCTCCATCTCGAGCTTCTGATAATAAGACGCTATTACACTGGTTCATTTGTTAAACTAATCAGATAGTGTTCAAATACTGACAACATTAACAAGCCATAATGTAAGAAGCGAAAGATACTGTTATAAGAAACAGAGAAGAGCATGTTCGAATTGTTTATTGGTAAATACGGAAACGCTCAAGCATCAGCAACTGTTAGGCCATGATGAGTACCTTGCACGAAGTGCATACACTACAGCACAATGGGAAGATCTCGACCGTCTGTCCGAAAGTTTTATCTCGCAAAGTAATGACGGATTTCGATAAAATTTGGTATTTCGGTGGCGGAAGGGGCCTGCAATACAGTCGCGGTCCACCTGCTGGTCGTCAAGCGCAATTTTTTAGTTTACGACATTCACGTAAATTGCACTATAAACGCCAGAGTGTCGCAAAATACCTGAAAATCATAGCCTAAATATCACATACACGTACTCAGAAACAGCCTAAGAGCAGCAGATAATTTGTTGTGCGGTAATAAGCAAGAACAGTTGAGCGCGTAAGATGTCATAAACACCGTGGAATTCGACTGCCGGCCCAGGAAGTTATTCTTTGCTTGGACATTATGATCAGAGGCGCCCCGACTCCCACACCTCTTACCCTACGGTTAATGACGGCTCATTCCCAGCGAAAAGCGGCCGGAACTTGAGGACTCCATCCCCTGAGGTTACGATTGAGAATAACTTTACCTCCACGTCTACACGCCATGGTACTTCAGTATAAGGACAAACGCATGACAAGAGGCTTCCATCGTCGAAAAGACACGAATCCTGCTCTTCGGCATCGTGACACCGTGTTGCAATCTTGTGGATGAGCAAAAAAGTTCCGAAGGAACACGCTACCTTTTCCCCCACCAACCAGAAAAGCGCGGTGTCATAACCCAGACGAACACGACGTAAATATAAAAGCAAACTTACCGACTGACTTGCTGTGCTGTGAAATTCTGAGATATATCGCAACATGTACTATTGGACTGCACTTCATACAAGGGAAGCAGTCATGAACTAGGTACTGCATGGCGTGGTTGAGACATTTCGCTGGGCCGTGTCATGGACGGTAGTCAGATTTAGATCTCTCTGGGACTGGCTTATGTACAAGTATAAAAGGCCAACCATAGAAGACAACACTAACCCACACAGATCAGCATCTCTTTCAGAACTCATTTGCAATGCTAAGTTGCACCCAAATTCTGTATCCCTTGACTAAGACCCAAACTAGCAGTTTCAACCATAAACGAACTAAGTGGCGGAAAACAAATTTATGGTCTTCTGGGATATGACGCCGTGTAAATTGGTAGATAAGTATCAACGTTTCGGAGCAACATTCTGCTTACATCTTGACATTCTCAGCAACTTTAGGCTATTGAACACACTATACGACGTTTACATGTAGAAGACGGTAAGCTTACACAGAATTGTTTATAATACTTCAGTACTGCAGTCCATGTGCTCTGGGAGGGCAATATAAATGGAAAAATAAATAAGTCCGGATGCGTGCAACATGTAACATGCTGGGGTAATGAAGAAATACACCGTGGTTGGAAAAAACTCAATTCGGACAGTACACTTGGGAGACAAGTATAATATTAAAATGGATCTTAGGAATGAGCATGTTGGAAATACAAACTAAATTAAAATATCGACACATACGATTTCTTCAACATTCCTAAACTTCGTACATTTAGTACAAAAAATAAATACAGGGGTTCGTTCTAAACACTTTCGTAAATAACACTTAACACTGAGCATTTTATTGCGGCAGCGTTGCTATGGCGCTGACTTCCTGACACACCAACCTGCATTATGGGCCATGTAAAAGACACGATTAATTATAATCCTTCCTGGCTTTCCTGACTCTTTCCAGGTGAATGCAGGGATTCAAACATGCCGGAACTACCTCATTCCAAAGACGTATTAAACCACGATTCGTTATAACCATCCCATATACTATGCAACTCTAATGGTGTCGTCACACAACCCCAAAATGAACTAACACTGCCGTACTTAATTATATGTAATATGAAGACGGGAGATGCAATTCTTCAAGATCTTGCCCTTCTTACAGGATTCATTTCGTGACAAGTGCCACTGTTGCTGTACGTGTATTGGTTATAGACACTAACAACAGCAGCAGTACACGGATAATGTGTACGTATATGTGGCCGCTCTGACAAATCTTTATTCCCTTCCGCAACGTTATCTTCGAGTCTTGAAATCCGTGTTTTGGATAATTTATTGTTACAGGCAGAAGAGAGATACGCTGGCACTCAACACTCCACAGCTCAGTGTGCACTCAATGGCTGGAACTCTCGTACCCACATACAAGGTGAGAATAAAGATGACTTGGCAACTGAGGACGTCGCCCTTCTGGTATATTAAGGCGCAGGTCGGTAGCTGATAACCGACGTTTCGGGCCAACATATCAGTCTCATTTTCAAGAACAACGCAGTCCAAGAACTGCATGGACTATGTGACCCTTGAGGATGGGACCAATATATTGTCCCGAAACGTCAGTAAACAACTACGCCGCCTAACATCAAAGAAGAGTAAAAGCCTCAAATACGCGTGGCAGAAGCCTGAAAAACTAAGTTCTTGGACGTACACTGTTATTACGCTTTGGAGGACGACACATTAAGACGGCGATAATTGGACTCAGGATCTAATATTCACATTTCCTGTCCGTGAAAGATAAACGAATTCACAACAATCAAACAAAAACTCCTTCTGTTATCACACACACATACAGTGCCTACATTCGGTCTACCGACCGCAAGTGGATGTAAATTATTGATCTACCAGGCGTCCCAGAACGACATGCAAAAAAGTCCCGGAGACATGGGGACATTTCTCGGGGTCCACTTTGTGATATGGCGGTACACAAGAAGCTTAGCATACCTCAACAAAGGAATACAATAGCGCACCGGAAACAATGACCAGAGTCTCTTCCTATTTTATTGGGAAAGTAATTAAGGACATCCCCTTCAACATCTCTCTTACCCTCTTCATCCCCTGCGTCGGTCCCTAAACGAGATTTTCGCACGGAGAATGAGAGAAACGGTAGCGAAGGGAAACGGAGAAGTAAAGCCGGAAAAAACAGAAGGTGGGAGGAGGGTTGATAACATCCTTGCAGTAATTGGTACAAGGAGGTGGGGGGTATCAGAAGGAGGACAGGGTTGCAACTCCCTAACTGCCCCCCCCCCCGCTTTCATTTCGCCATAAGCGTCCTGCATGTTACTTTCCTCAACACTTCGTTGGAAGAGAAAATGTATGAAACCAAGACTTCACATTGTCCGGGCTGGGAGCCACATCAGCACTGACAATTCTGTGCTGATATTGCCACGGTCATCCCAATTTAAATCCGAAAGTCGAAAAATTACTTTTTTTCCCCCAACGGATCAAATTTCCGAAAGGACACTGCTTCATCTGAGAGTCCCTAGGCTTCGCCCACTTGTCCAGCTAAGTACAAAAGAATTTAACCTGTGTTAAACAAAACGATTCATTTCGTACCGCATAGTAAACACTCCGTCCCCATTGTGAAACATCGCCATGTCTTGTAGGGATCATAAGAAACACAAAAAAATACACTTTGTGGGCAGAAAGTAGAGTTTATGTTAAACTTGGCGGTGAATAAAGTAACCACTGTGATTTTTAAAGGGTTAATAGGAGGTCGAGTACTCTCCCCAAACCCACACTTGAAAGAGTCACCGGTTGCACACAACACAGTTTAACCCCGACATAACACCACTGTTTGATGACCGCTGTCTCCGGCAGCATACCGACGGTGACGGTAAATAGAAAGGCAGTGTAACAAGAAATTTCAATTCACGGACTTTCATGGGCGGTTAGGGTGGCGCTATACTGGGAGTTGACTGTACACAAAAACTTTTTTTTTTGTAACTGGTTACATTTTACTGTGTTTTGTAATGTTTGTACTGTGTTTTGTATTGTTTCGTTTAAGTATATTTATTCTTATTCGTTTTGTCTGTACTAGTGTAAGGATTACTGCCACCGAGTGACAACTCAATTGCAGTTAGTAGTAGTAGTAGTAGAAGTAGTAGTAATAATAATAAAAATTATTATTATAATAATAAAAGAAGCCAAGAAGATTCTGAAATATAAAGACCTTACAACAGAAATCAGCACATGTGGAATGTAAAAACAAAGGTGATACCAGTAATAATAGGGGCGACTGGGACTATTTCAAAGTCATTCAGAAAGTACGTGAGCAACAAACCAGGAAAACATGAAGTCAAGGAACTACAGAAAACAGCCATATTGGGCACTGCACACATACTTCGGAAAGTGCTAATGTAAAAGTACAATAGATTCAACACTGAAACTAACAATATAAGCACCATGAATAGTAACAACAGAACAGCTACAACATCGTGTTCCCTAGGGACATAGTTTGTCTCAGGAATATAAGTATAAATACCCTGCATAAAGGAGATGATGATGGTGATGATGACGATAATGATGATAATGATAATAATAATATCGTTCTACGAAATAAAAATATGTCTATGGCGAATAAAAACGGACAGGGAAGGGACGCGGACGGCGTACTGAAAGATGTCTCAGTAATCACATGGAGAAACTGAGCAAACCCCCAAAACACTTGAGAATAGTCGGTATCAATGTGCGAATGACACGAGAATGTTTAAGTCAAAGCACAGCTATGAAATTTCGTCCTTAAGATTAACATTTGTATACAACACAAAATGTAGATTTAATCATGGGAGATGATCATTACAAAAATTCAGGCGAACTTTGGTTTCAAATTAGAATAGTGTGCAAAAAATGAAGCACAATTTTCTAGCAGGTAGTTCATGACGTGAAGATACAATAATAATATCGTGTCCGTCGTCCATCCGTCCTCATGTTTCACCTCGTAAGCTGTTGAAAAGATTTCGATTAAATTTGGTATCGTGTTCTACACTCTAAGATTTCGGACAAAGTTGATTTTTACTCATACGTACTGCTATCTATCCCAGATGACCGATACCTTATATAAACGGAGAATAACGCTTCGATTTTATAAAGCCTGGTTCACTCTGCCGTAAATTGCTACACAGGTACTATAAAGACCTACAACTTTCCACAGAAGCACTTCGTGATACGGCGAGTAACGAATGGCGGGTAAATATGTTTTCTTTCCTCTTTTTTTTTTTTTTTACAGTTGTACTGTGCATCTTGATATTATGAAAGTTTTATTACCAACCGATGGACAAAAGGAATTCTCTAAAAGGAGTGTCAAAATTTACATTAAAAATTCTCCAACATGTTTCGGTGTAATCACCATCATCAGGGAGCGCACTATATGATCTTGCTAAAGTTACATTTGTTAAAACGTTAAAACCGTCAGTTAAAATACATCGGTGTGGTTAATCTGGTGGTGTGGCTGCATATGTAACTTTAGCAAGATCATACAGTGCGCTCCCTGATGATGGTGATTACACCGAAACATGTTGGGAGAATTTTTAATGTTAATTTTAACACCCCTTTTAGAGAATTTCTTTTGTCCATCAGTTGGTAATAAAACTTTGATAACATTTTCTAACATTATAGAGCGCCGCATGATTTAGCTTCGTAATAACAAATTCGTATCTTCAACGAATACCACGACAACGCGAACACCAAGTGGTGAGAACGAATTTTGACCACATGTACACATCTTTCAACTCTTGTCACTGAGCAATGAAAAAGCAAATTCAGCCCCCGTGAGTGAAGGCGCGCACGGTAGGTCTGCAAGTCGTTGGAACTTTCACCCACAAATTCGATCCCTGCCCTCGAAAGGACGTGCCACGACGGTACGTCATCATAATCCGTCGCCACGATCAACCTCTCATAGTAAAGAGTTCCGTCATGGACCAAGATCTCAACAATCGCGTCACGTCGTGCGCATCTGAAACATTACCGATGTGGCGAATACTTAACACAAGGAATAATAACAAGCACTGCCATCACACTGTACTGCTTCGAGATTAAACGTGTTTGAGACAAAGTGTTGAGGATAACATTCGGTTCTAGAGGAGAAATAAACACGAGATTGCCAAAAGTTCCGGAATGTGGATCTCCATAATTTGTATTGTATACCTAATATAACCAATATGATTTACATCAAGGCGCATACGATTGGTAGGACATGTATCACGCATGTAAAGGTAAAGTAATCCCGTTACAGGTCCGGTGTGGCCCAGAGGGTGGGTAGAGGTATAGCTCTACTCTTCCATGACCGCGGCACTAGACTATATCACGCATGTGAATATGATAAATAAAAAAAAAATTGGTTGAGGGACGTAGAAGGAAAATACGTGTTGGCTGTCCTAGACGTAGATGGTAAGATAATATTAAAGCAAATATATATGATGGGATACACTATACCGAGCTAGTAGCTGAGAACAAAATCCAGTGGCGAGTATTTTTTAACACGATAATAAAGATTCGGGTCCAATAAACGCGGCGAATCCCTTCACCGGCGACTTGTTTTTAAAGAACGATCCTGCAAAATGACGTTTTGCAAAAAATTGCAAACAAATGGGCATAATGCCCAACGAATAACGGAAAATCGCGAACAGCACATTTGGAAAACAGATTAATGATTCATCCAACACACTATTACTTCTTCTACAGACAATCCCCTAATTACGCCATTTTATACAAGTAAAACAAAATTAAAATATTTTTAAATACATGCCGAATCTTTCACCTGCGGGAATGAAAGTGCAATGAGACGAAAGTAGCCGCAGAATACTGTTGGGCGATAACACAGGCGGCAAGGCGGTCATGTTGCAGCCGACCAGGTTTCATTGTGCCGGATTATGGATTTCAGCTGTACTTCGTTGTATATACATACAGAATTGACCACGCGTTCTCCCGCCTTGCGCAAAATTAGATTTGCGCCTTACCTTCCGGAAGGTAACTACTGCGTTAAGTCGGGAAGAGCTGTATTCAAAAGAGTCACTGATAGAGGTTTAAATCTGTCCGTAATTGGGTACACATAACAACATAAACCCGTATGTGACATCTTCCTACGTTCATTTTTTATCAACGACGGTAGACTCCAGTTGAAATGTGATGGCACACGGTGACGCACGGGAGGGGAAGTGAAGGGGAAACTGGCGAGTGGAGTGGGTAGCCAGTACTCTACACACTACCTCGGAACATGGTGTATCCAGCATTACTACCGCTGATGCGCACACCTCGGCTGCCAGTGGTCGACTGAACTGACGTCCACCCTGATTTAAAAGGGACTCGTCCGTTTCGCCGAAAGACGAACTCTGTTTTCTGCGCGTGTGCCATCACATTTCCGCTAGCCTCTACAAGGAAATGTACAATTGTATTCATGACTTGTTCAAGGTAAATGATCTATACATGATACATCTTGTGTTGACACTGCCACGCGTGTTGACTAGGTCTATCGAAGAGAGACGACCTGGAATCGAATTCCGTACATATGCATATGAATCACTTTTACTTCCATAGTGTCATAAAAAGAAGGCTTATCGGCATATGGGAAGAGTTTCCAGAACGAAAGCTCTGCCCGCCTTTTCTTATTCCCTTTGTGTTTGCATATTACCGTATGTGTGGAATGCCTGTTACATCTGTGACGCCGTTCTGATTTCATTACCAAGCACCTAAGGTAAGATTAATGTCTGCAAAAACGAATTTCACGTCAGGGTGGCCTGGTGCAAAAATGGAATATGCGGTTTAGGTTGCAGTGCGAAATGAATCATATCCCTTATAGGGTAGGGATGGAGGAATTCATGGAGTCGGACCCTCAAAAAGAAAAAAATTCCAGTTTGCAAGTTTTGTGTTTATTACAGTGGTACAATTGTGAATTACAGTCTTCTGCGATGTTACCCCGTGTTGCTTCGTACGTGCTTCCCGACGTTTCCAAGGAACATGTCTTCTTCATCATCACTATTAGGTTAAAGGTCCTTGAACCCTTCGAAAGGTCGGGAACCACGCAATCAGCGACGCAGTGTCTTATCACAGCAGACAGAAATCCTACGTTATAAGTGATCCTCACAACTACTGCATTTCCATTGGTTCATACATAAGTACCCCGAACTGCAAATTAGGATTAAACATTATTTGTCTTTTACAACGCTTTCTGTACGGCAGACTCTCGTTGCATGACATATTAGCAATGAAGAGAGCAACAGTCATGTTGGAATCATAATTGATTTGGGCCTGTACGTAACAGCAGCATGAGTCCACAAAATGTGTTCCGTGTTTGAGGGTATTAAATTTTCGTAACCGGAACACATAACTTGACTTTTCCTTTTCCAAGCCATGATGTCATACGCGGGGGGGGGGCAGAGGCATAGCTCCACTCATTCTTAACCTCGGCAATGGATGGAGGTGAGTGATTCACTTCAAACCTCGACCGCTTTACCCCCGGGAAATACCCCAAGTCAGTACTGAATGTGGGCCGGGTAGCTCAGTTGGTATGGCGACTGAGCTACGGGCTGGGCGGTCCGGGATCGAATCCCGGTGGGGACGAGATTTTCCGCCCGTCCAGACTGGCCCTGGGGTCCACCCAGCCTCCTGTAAAATGGGTACCGGGTCGTCCCCGGGGGTAAAGTGCGGCCGGGGCGTGCTGCTGACCACTCACCCGCTTCTAGTGCAGGGGTCATAGAAGAGTAGAGCCTTACCTCTACCCACCCTCTGGGCCTGTAACAGGATCACTTTACCTTTACTTTACTTTACGTACTGAATAGGAGGCTGGGTGGGCGCCACAGCCGGTCTGGATGTTTTGATAAGAGAAAAGGGAATCGAACCCCGGACCGTGCAGCTCATATCCTAGTCGCTAAACCGACAACGTTAATCCGGCTCCCGGATACATAACCGGATGAAAAGAAAATTAAATAACGACATGCAATTACAATTCGCGCATCTGGAGCAGATGATACGGCACGCTACCTGGGCTCAAATTTATTTGGACGTTATGACTTCAAAGGCTAAGATAACTGCGCAGTAACAATACAGCGCTGTTCATATGTACGCCCTCATGCACCCTTGAAAATAAATTCAAGGGGGTTTAATTTTCGGTGATCCAGGACCTAAAGATTCAAGGTTTCTTGGACGTTAAGCCATACAACCCGGTAAAAAGTTTCCGACGTTTCAATAGGATTGTAGTACCTTTGTCATCAATCCTTTGAAACGTCGGAAACTATTTACAAGTGGAAAGGCACAAGTTTCCACAAGATTTGTGTTCAATATGGATTCTTTTCTTTAACAGCGAACGAAAACGGCGTTAAAGGAATGTTTTTGTTGGAAGGCATTTATGCCCTCTGCTTCTAATTATTGGAAAGTGAAGTTTTCGTGCATATCCGGGTATATCGTCCTAGTTATGGCAGTTTCGGGGGGGGGGGGGGCTGAACAACCCTGTGCTAAGGGCAAATGTCTACCTTTATTTTAATCTCCAAAACCCACAAAT